>Ga0074199_1000268_pt1 | contig 98303 bp, 77 predicted proteins | sample EPASupsiteSAE347_FD_64528 | JGI IMG/M metagenome (GOLD analysis project Ga0074199, IMG submission 64528) | Bioremediated contaminated groundwater from EPA Superfund site, New Mexico - Sample SAE3-47 | ecosystem: Environmental > Aquatic > Deep subsurface > Groundwater > Contaminated ...
CCGGTTTGTAGGTTAAACGGCTCGCTTAAGCCGTACGATCTGTTTTTGTTTCACGATCTTTTAACCCAAACCGGAGCTTTTTCCTATCAGTTATTAAAAATTATTTTGGCCAAGAGTGATAATTTCTGTATTTTTCCTGACTACGCTCAGACTGAAAAAACAGCCGCTACTTGTGAGGATATCTTAGCGTTTCTGACTGCAAAGGCAACCACGCATGTGTGGTATCTTTTTTAGACCGGCCTTGCGTGTTATCCCGCCGGCGGGCCAATGCTTCCGCCCCGGATAAATTGCGGCATAAGATGCAAGGAGACGACCGGCGGGGCCTCGCCCTGATCAATCCTGACCGCTAATTGCACGGTCCGCCGGACAAGCTGGTTTAAGTCCAGACTGTAGCGCGCCGGCGGCGGCACAAAAAATTCAAAGAGCGGATCATCATCCCTGCAAATAACCGATACATCGGCCGGAATCCGTTTTCCCATTTGCAAGAGATGTCCCAGCACCGTCATGGCATAACAGGCCTGCGATACAATCAGGGCGGTCGGCGCCTCCGTCCCGTTGAACATGCGGTTGAGCAAGCGACCAATCTGCGCGGCATTTCCTTTATGGCGCACAATGCGCGCTGTCGCCGCGCCGGACGCAGAGGCGGCAAGGGCTTCATGAACCCCCTTCTCACTGGCCAAATCACCGGCAAATCCTGAATCAACGTTTAAAAAGACAATACGCCGATGCCCCAAACGCCATAAGGCATGCGCCGCATGACGGCATACGGCCCGGTAATCAACATCAATATCCGGCAAATGAATGCCTTCATGACGGGAGCCAAGGATGAGCGCCGGCAGTTTGCGCCGGTCAAACCACCGCTGAACATCTCTGCCAACCGAACATAACAGCCAGATGGACGCCTGTTGTTTTTTGCAAATCAATTCCAGCCGGCGGGGTAAATTTACCCGCCCCGGTATGACTTCTATTTGCAGCGTGTAACCGGCCAAGGCAAAACAATGAGCCAACACCTGGATCATCCGGGAAGAACCAGACATTCTGTTTGACAGGTTGCTGCCTATCAGAACTGCTGTTTTTCGCCCGCTTCTAACCGGCCTATTTTTTGAAGAGGCAACAAACATGCGCCGGCCTTTGTGAGAGCGTAAAGTTCCTGACCGCGCCAGAAGAGCCAATGCCGCCCGCACTGTCCTGCGGCTTACGCCTAAAAAATCGGCCAACCTGCGTTCGCCGGGCAGATGGCCTTGCCAGACGCCGTTCCGCCATTCAGCCGCCAACCGGTCGGCCACTTGTTGAGAAAGATATGTTCTGCGAAAATGCATGGACACAGAAATATAATATTTGGAACGTTCAGCAACAACCTGTATTTTGCACTAATTCAGCCTTTCAACAACAAGAAACCATTAAACAACTGTTTTATTGCATTTTTGAAAGTGACAATCAAAACCGGTGGCAAGCAAATTCAAAATTATATTTTGAATTTGCTTGATAAAAAACAGCCGGTTGATAGACTTTTGCCATGAAACATAAGTACTATCACCGGACTATCGAACCGTTGATTCTGGAATCGTTGAAACATTTCTCCGCGCTTTTGGTCACCGGTCCCCGGCAATCCGGCAAATCCACTTTGCTGAAGGAGTTGCTCAAGACCTGTCGCTATACGAACCTTGATGATCCGATATCGCGCGTTTTGGCGAAAAAAGACCCGCGTCTTTTTTTGGATACAAATCGGCCTCCGGTTATTATTGATGAAATTCAATATGCGCCGGAACTGCTGTCATATGTTAAGATGGAAATAGACCAGCATCGCAACCGCGCCGGACAATTTATACTGACCGGCTCGCAAGTATTTCCGATGATGCAGGGTGTATCTGAAACGCTTGCCGGACGAATTGCCGTTTTTCATTTATACCCATTTCACGTTGATGAACTGCAGGAAAGACGATGGTTGCAAAGCACCGGTCTGGCGGAGCAGATTGTCCGTGGATTTTATCCTGAACTAATCGTCAATAAAAGTATCGATTGGAACCGCTGGTTTGCGTCTTATATTGCCACCTATCTTGAACGCGACGTCAGGAATATCAAAAAAATAGGCGATCTCACAAAATTTCAGACCTTTATCAGCCTGTTGGCGGCCCGGGCCGGAGGACTATTGAATCTTTCGGAAATTGCAAAGGAATGCGGCGTGACCCAGCCGACGGCAAAGGAATGGCTGACGATTCTGCAGTCCACGTACATAGTGTATATTCTTCAACCCTGGCATCGGAATATAACCAAGCGCGTGGTTAAAACCCCAAAATTGTATTTTGTTGACACGGGGCTTTTGTGCTACCTGCTTGGAATTGACAATGCCGATCGGTTTCTCAAAAGCGCTGAGCGCGGAAATATTTTTGAAAATCTTGTCGTGATGGAGGCCGTCAAACGCATCTTGACCATCAAACGGCGCGTTAATATTTTCTTCTATCGCACCGCGGCTGGAGTAGAGATTGATCTTTTGTTGGAAACCGGCGGCGATATCCACGCCTGCGAGATCAAGTTTTCGAAGACACCGGACATGGCCATGGCGTCCGCTTTGAAACATGGCGTAAAAGATTTGTTTTATTCCACGGGAACGGTGCTCACGCTCCAGGACGCTCCTGTTCCACTTTCGGAAAGAATCATTTCCATGAATTGGCACAAAGGGCTGATGAAAATACTTGCAGAAATGGAGAAATGACGTCAAATCAAACCGGTTGACAAGCTCTTACGATTGATTGCCGGGAGGAACGCCAACGCGGTGATAACACTGCGCTTTTCGCCATAGTCAGGTATAAAAAGCTTGTATTTGTGCAAAACAACACTATTTTTGCTTAGATCCATGAATAAAAAAACATTTTACGTAACCACGCCGATATATTACGTCAATGACGTCCCGCATATCGGGCATGCCTACACCACCATCCTCGCCGACGTCCTGGCCCGTTATCACCGCCGGCGGGGACAAAACACTTTTTTCCTGACCGGCACGGATGAGCACGGCCAGAAGGTCCAGCGCGCCGCGGAAAAAGCCGGCATTACCCCGCAGCAGCAGGCTGACAAAACCGTGGTTCGCTTTCAGGAGATGTGGAAAAAACTCAATATAACGAACGACGATTTCATCCGTACCACGGAAGAAAGGCACATCCGCGTTGTCCAAAAAGCCCTCCAGCAACTTTACGACCAGGGGGAAATATACAAGGCCGAATATGACGGCTGGTATTGCGTGCCATGCGAACGCTTTTATCCCAAAAATGATTTGGCGGAAGCCAAATGCGCCGAATGCGGCCGCGCTCTGGAACCAATCAGGGAGGCGAATTATTTCTTCAAAATGGGCGCCTATCAGGAGTGGCTGATCAAATATATTCAAGATCATCCCAAATTCATTCAGCCCGATTACCGCCGCAATGAAACGCTCGGCTTTCTCCGCAAGCCGCTGAATGACCTGTGCATCTCGCGTCCGAAGAGCCGGATGGCCTGGGGAATTCCACTGCCTTTTGACCGCGACTTCGTGGCCTATGTCTGGTTTGACGCCCTCATCAACTACATCAGTGCCATCGGTTGTTTTGAGGATGATCAAAAATTCAGGAAATGGTGGCCGGCGTCGTATCATCTTATGGCCAAGGATATTTTAACCACCCACACCGTCTACTGGCCGACCATGCTTAAAGCTCTCAAACTGGAGATGCCTGAAACAATTTTCGCCCATGGCTGGTGGCTGACCGGCGAAACCAAGATGAGCAAATCGCTCGGCAATGTAATTGACCCTCTGGCATTCGCGGAACGCTACGGCGTGGATCCCTTCCGCTATTTCCTGGTGGCGGAAATGATCATGGGCCAGGACTGCAGTTTCACGGAGGAGGCTTTCATCCGCCGCTACAACGCCGACCTTGCCAATGATCTCGGCAATCTTCTGAGCCGGGTGTTGAAACCAATCAAAGTTCATTTTGAAGGCAGGATCCCGGCGCCGGCACAGGAGGGGCAGGAAGAAAAAATTTTACGCGATGCGGTTTTCTCGGCCGTGAAAACTTTTGCAGAAAGCATTGACAACATGCGGCTTGATCTCGGCTTGAGCGCCGTCATCAACGCGGTGCGCGGATGCAACCGTTACCTTGAAATCAAACAGCCGTGGGCGCTTGCCAAACAGGCGGATAAAGAGCCGCTGCAAACGGTTCTTTATTGCGCGTGCGAAACGCTGCGCATTGTCAGTTCTCTCCTCCTGCCGGTCATGCCGGAAAAAATGCGCCAGTTGCAGGCAATACTGGGTCTGCCATGCGAAGCGCTTGGCAAGCCACTCGGAACGCGTGGCAACCCGGAAGCTGAAGTTGAGGACGCGCTTGATGCGTTATCCGTCTGGGGCAAAACCAAAGCCGGAACAGTCGTTGGCGAAATGATTTCATTGTTTCCCAGAATTTCGGCGGCCAAAGAGCCGTCGTCCGGAGCGATGGAAGCCAAAACAAAGATTGCGCCTCAGACCAGTCCAACGACCAACAAGGAAAGCGCGCAAATTGACTACGCCGACTTTGCCAAAGTCCAATTGCGCACGGCGAAAATTTTAGCTGCGGAAAAAGTTGAAGGCACGGACAAACTGCTTTGTCTGCAGATTGACCTCGGCACGGAGAAACGCCAGATTGTGGCGGGAATAGCCCAACATTACAAACCGGAAGATTTGATCGGGAAGACGGTTGTGGTGGTTGCTAATTTGAAACCAGCCAAAATCCGCGGGGTGGCATCCAACGGCATGCTGCTGGCCGCCTCGCAGGAGAACACTCTGCGGGTGCTTACCGTGGAGGGTGAAATGCCGGCCGGCTCTATGGTCAAGTGAAACAATACGTCTGTTATTTTACCAGGCGGCCGGGGACTGCCAAAAATTTAACTTGGAAGCCTTGTTTTTCAGGCGTGATCTCCTCCACCCCCGCACATTTTTTGTCAACCGGCAAGGCCATCAGGGAATAGTCATGAACTTTTCTGCCCCGCGCCGGCAGCCAGGCATAGGCGCGCTGGCCCTGAAACACTCCCAGGTCAACTGATTTGCGCAGGCCGATGGCAAAAGGCGTGTTGGTAAATTCCATTCCGCGCGTCAGCGTCCTGCAATTCCAGGGCGCCGGTTTGCGCGCGTGGTTTTCTTCCCAGACTCCGATCCAGGGATAATCGCTCCGTTGCCAGCAATAGGCGACCATCAGGCCAAGCCGCGGGTTTATGGCACTGAACCAGGCCTGCTCCTTTTTCGGGTCCATCAGATTGGCGTGGAAATCGCCGTATTTTTCTTTTCCAGCAAAACGCAGATTTACTTTGCCCTTTAATCCCGGCCCTTGCGGCCATTTGAAATCATGATCCGCTTTCAAACGCTGGGGCGAGCCGAATTTTCCCGGGAAAGTATGGCCGCGCGCGGCCGGCATGTCAAAGGCCGTTACGCCCGGCTCAAGAAAAGGAGGCCCGAAAGTAACATGCTGGCAGATGGTGAAGGGAACATCGCGCCGCGCAAGGTTGATAATCGTCTCGCGCACGCGGACCACATTGGAATTGGCGCGCATATTGACCGCGCGGATTAATTTCATCTGGGCCGCCGGAAGCAGGCAACCGTAGACAAACGATATGCTTTGTTTGCTGACTTTTTTGCGAATCACGGACCAACGCATGACCGGCGCTTCGTAGTGGGAAGTAATGCCGCATTTTTCCTCTTCCGGCGAAGGATCGCCGAACGCGCTCAGGCACAGATTGTGTCCGTAAATGCAGGCCAGCAGTTTGATGCCGTAGCGCTTGGCATCGCGCGGCTTGTATTCCCAGGGCTCAATTGATTTCCAGGGCGGGGCCCAAAAAGGGTTGACCCCGCTCACGCCTTTCAACCGCAAGTCGGCGATATGCCCGCCGCCTTTCATCAAAAAAAGCGACATCACGTCATTGTCAAGCATCCAGCCGTTCCGGCCGTGAATAACCGTTGATTTAATTTGCATGCTTACCTCCCGTTTAATTCAGACTGCGGTTAAAAATGCGCCTCACTAATAATTTGTTTTATTTTGCAGATTTCCTCATGGCCGGCGCCGCCTTCACGCCAAATATTATCCAGCAGATTATCAAGTTCCACTTTTTCGGTTTCCGCGAGCATCTCCAGCGCGGCCTTTGCGCCCAGCGCGTAGCGGGCGGGATTAATTCCCTCGCTTAGCGCCAGACGCATGGTGCCGATCAGCCGGTCATCCCAGCCAAGCTTGCGGCGCGGATCGCGCACCACTCTCTCCACCATGTCGCGCAAATACGGATTCAGCATGCGTTGCAAAAGATCATCAACATACTCGGCATAGCCGGCCGGAGTAAAAAGCCTGTCCAAGCCGTGGTATTTGCGGCACAAGGCGCCGCCGGATTCATGGAGAAAAGCTTCCCTGGCCAGCCGGAGCAGATCATGGTCGTCTTTAACTTCCGACACGAACCGGTATCCCTTGCGGCGCGCGAGGTAGCCGATCAAGGCATGGGTGGCGTTGTGGCCATAAAGCTTGGCCTCCTCAAACGGGAGCAGGTCGTTTTTTTCCTCAAACACGGTTATACCGCGCTTAAAATCCGGCCAGCGGATTTTTGAAATCAAAATGCGGTTAAATTCCTCCACCAGAAAACAACGGCCCGTATCGCCGGCAATCTGCTTCAGGTTCTGTTCCCGGACCTGGTCCTGGTCCGTTACAACGCCGCTCATTTTGCCGATGACCGTGTTCAAACATTGCGCCTGATTTTCAACCTCAGCCGCCGATCCCCCTAAAAAAGGCCGCATGGCTTCCCCGAGAATTTCGGCGGCATGGTTATGGTTTTCCGCGGCATAAATCACGCAGCGTTTGCCATGGCCGGCGGTAAGACGTTTTTTGAGTCCTTCCGCCAGCAAGGCCGCCACCGATTTTTCGCCGCCGGTATTATAAAACGAAACGCTCGGCAGGGCGGTGGCAATTTCATCGGCCTCGGCCAGGGCCCCGATCAAAACCCGGCGGTCGCTTGCGTCATGGGGATTGAATATTTCAACGCCGGGAACAGAATGCTGTTCAATCCCTTTTTCAGTGGCCACGTTGATCCAGCATTTTCCGCCGCCGCGGCGCACGGCTGCAACAACCTCCGGCACAACTTCGGCCACGACCAGCCGGTTGAAATTGCCGGAATTGAAAGCCTCATGGAGAAAGAGCCCGGCTTGAATCGGACCGAAACCAATTCCAACAAATGTTCTGCTCATCAATATCCTTCTCCAACCATTAAATGCCAACCATGCCGGCCGCTCTGCTAAGTATCAAACAAACGCCGGCGGTTGAGTGAATGAAATATAAATAACATATATATTGCCGGCTATGCAAATTGTTAATGCGATCGCCGGATCAATGTATTACCCGCATCCGTTGGCACGCAGTTATTCTTGATACCGATCTGGCTGCCCTTTACAGCGTACCAGTCAAACGCCTGAATGAACAAATCCGCCGCAACAAGGAACGATTCCCTGAAAACTTCATGTTTCAACTGACCGATGCGGAATGGGATTCTTTGAGGTCGCAATTTGCGACCTCAAAAATCATCTGCAAAATGTTACCCGCTGCGTCCCATAGCGGCCCACCATTATGCCTACGAGACGGCATTGTAAATATTTCATACTTTTGTTTGCGTAGAATTAAGGTAAAACATTGTCATGACCGTTATAAACGACACCATTGCCGCCATCAGCACCGCGCCCGGCGAGGGCGGAATTGCCATTATCCGCATATCCGGGCCGGAAAGTTTGCCGGTCGCCGATAAAATTTTCAAATGCTCATCGCCGCGGCCGTCAGAACGCCAGGCGCCGGCCGTAATCCATGGATATATCATTTCTGAAGGAGAAATGATTGATGAGGCCTTGCTGCTCATTATGCGCGCGCCGCGCAGTTATACGCGGGAAGACGTCATAGAATTTCAATGTCATGGCGGGTCAATCTCGGCCAAAAGAATATTACGGGCGGTATTGAAGGAAAAAGTCCGGCTGGCTGAACCGGGCGAATTCACCAAACGCGCGTTTTTGAATGGAAGAATTGACCTGCTCCAGGCAGAGGCAGTGCTAGATATTATCAGGGCCCGGACAGACCGCAGCGCGGCCGCCGCTGTTGAGCAACTAGAAGGAAACTTAAGTGATTCATTCAACGATATTTACAACACTATCATCAGGGCCTGTGCCGACCTTGAAGCGGCGCTTGACTTTATTGAAGACGAATTGCCCGGTTCATTCATGCCAGATCTGATTCAGCGGTTGAAAGATGCCCGGCAGAAAATTAACAATATATTAAGCACATGGGATGAAGGGCATATACTTAGAGAAGGCGCGCTGGTGGTTATTTCCGGTAAGCCGAATGCAGGAAAATCAACCTTGCTGAATGCCTTGTTGGGCAAGGATAGAGTAATTGTCTCCCCTGTTCCTGGGACCACCCGGGATGTAATTGAAGAACAGATTGCCATAGACGGCATTCCGGTCAGATTGGTTGATACAGCCGGGTTAAGAACGTCAGAATGCAGTCTGGAACAGGAAGGTGTCCGAAGGGCAAGACATCAAATTGAGAAAGCCGACATTAATCTGCATGTTATTGACGCATCAAAAAAAATGGAACCTGATGATTATCAGAACATTATTTCGTTTGATCCCAAAAAAACCATTATTGTTTTGAACAAAATAGATTTGGGCATTGCTGTGGACCAGATATCTTTTCATGGCCACGCATCAATTAAGACACAAGCATCTGTAAATAAAGGACTTAAAGAAATTAAAAAAGAAATTGTTAAAAAATTGGGGGTGTCAAAAGGCAGCGTCCACCAGTGCGTGATTTCTGAAAGACACAGGAATATTTTACTTGCCTCACAAGGTGACTTGACAGAAGCAATTGAAATGCTTGACGCGCACGACGACTCTTATTTAGTCCTTGTCGCCTCTAAGCTCAGAAGCACACTTGAGCGCCTCGCTTTGGCAACCGGCAAAAAATATCACCAGGAATTGCTTGACTCAATCTTTAACAGATTTTGCATCGGTAAATGACCGCATTAAAAAATATTCATGCCTCTGGTTTGATCCATGATGTCATTGTGGTTGGCGCAGGACACGCAGGTTGTGAAGCTGCGCTTGCCGCCGCCAGGATAGGCGCGAACACTTTATTAATAACATCCGATATAAAGTGTATAGCAAAGATGTCCTGTAATCCCTCAATTGGCGGCATAGGAAAATCTCATCTTGTAAGCGAAATAGACGCCCTTGGCGGGGAAATAGCGAGGAACACAGATTATAGCGGCCTTCAATACAGGATACTTAACCTGCGCAAGGGACCAGCAGTTCAATCCATAAGAGTGCAGTGCGACAAACCGCTCTATTCATTGCGAATGATTGAAATTTTAAGAAATTCTAAACACATTTCTATTTTAGAATCCAGTGTCATAAAATTATGGATTGAATATGGAAAGATTAAAGGAATTATTGTAACCGGAAATAATAAGATTGCCGGAAAAACTGTCGTTTTGGCGCCTGGAACTTTTCTGAACGGAGTTATTCATATTGGCTCAAAATCATTCGCTGGCGGACGCACCGGAGAAACAGCATCCTCTGAGTTGAGTAATAACTTAAGAGAATCAGGATTTAAATTATTCAGATTTAAGACCGGAACCCCGCCTAGAATCCATAAAGATACGATAAACTATAGCGTGATGAGTCGTCAGGATGGTATTGAGCCGCCGCCATTGATTTCATACGCTGGAAATTTAGACCATAAATATTGCCTTGGGCCTAAAATTCCATTAAATAATGACGTCATTAAAGAATTGTTCCACGTGGAACAATTCACTCAGAGTATGAGGCCATGGATTCCGGGGACCTCCCAGATTCCATGCTATTTAACGCATACAACTGAAAAAACACACGAAATAGTAAAAAACAACCTTCATTTAAGTTCATTATATGGCGGCTATATTTCAGGCACAGGGGTCCGCTATTGTCCATCTTTTGAAGATAAAATTGTCAAATTTCCAGACAATAAAAGACATCATGTATTTATTGAGCCGGAAGGACGAGATTCAATTGAAATCTATCCAAATGGAATATCAAATAGTTTGCCGGAACATATTCAGGAAAAATTAGTTTATTCAATACCAGGACTTGAAAACTGTAAAATATTGCAATATGGCTATGGAATTGAATATGATTATTCTGATCCAACACAATTAACGGATGTCCTTGAATCTAAACATGTTGAAAACTTATTTTTTGCCGGCCAAATTAACGGAACAACAGGCTACGAAGAGGCTGCGGCACAAGGATTTATATCTGGAGCAAACGCCGCCAGGAAGGCTGTTGGGCTGGATAAAATTCGTATTTCACGCAATGAGGGTTATATCGGAGTGCTTATAGATGATCTGGTTACCAAAGGCACGGATGAACCATACCGGATGTTCACCTCGCGGGCTGAACACCGACTGATGTTGCGTCAGGATAATGCTCCTTTCCGGATGCTTGAAAAAGCCAAAGCAATCGGAATATGCAGTCAAAACGAAATTGAGACCAGAGAAAAATACCTGAAGATGATCAACGAAGAAATCAGCCGGCTGAATTCTGTTTTTGTAGGTTCAGCAAGTCTGTCGCAAATGCTTAAAAATCCAGATAACAAATATGATCAAATCCCGGGGTGCAAGCCAGACCTGCCCGACGAAGTCAAAAAACAAATTGAAATTCAGTTGAAATATGATGGATATATCAAGCGCGAACTGGAACAGATTAAAAAATATTCCCAGATTGACGCCGTTTTAATTCCATCCTGGATTGATTACAGCGCCATCAAAACCCTCCGTTTTGAGTCAAGACAGAAACTGCAAAAAATTAAACCGCGAACATTAGGGCAGGCTTCCCGGATCCCCGGTGTTAATCCGGTTGATATTGCGATCATTGATGTCTGGATAAAAAAGGGGAAACAGCGTTCTGCTATGTAAGTTGTTTATAACAAAGTATTTAAAAGATAATGATATCGCGAACTATGCAAAATTGGTTTCATCTTCTCTGTCGCAAATCGGGAAAATATATACGCGAAACAGGGTAGAAGCGACCAAGGCGTTCTGTATATCATGGGAACAGAAATGAAACAAAAAAGGAAATATTGAATCCGCCATGAAAAAAACCTCGCAGATTTATCAGGATGACGGCCGGCTGGCCTTGACCATCGGCAATGTGAAATTCCGCAACAATTTTGTGGTCGCTTCCGGCCCCACCGTCAAATGGAAGGAGCAATTAATTCTGGCCGAGGAATCCGGCTGGGCTGGCGCCAGCCTGAAACTGGCGTTTGAGCCGGAGCCTTATATCAGCCTGCCGCCCCGCTACCGCTGGTTCAAGGAAGAAAAATATCACGCATTCACCGCCGAAAAACGATTGACATTTGGCCAGTGCCTCAAACTGCTTGAGGAAGGACGCAAAGCAACAAAAAATCTGCTGCTCTTTGCCAATATTACCTACACGGGCGATAAGCCAGGCGTAACCGGCTGGAAGGATATGGCCCGGCAGGCCGAATCAGCCGGCGCGCATATTATTGAACTCAATATGTGCTGTCCGAACATGTCCTTTAATGTGACGCTTTCGGAGAAAAATCGCACCGAACAGACCGGCGCCAGCATGGGACAAAACGCGGCCGTGGTCAGCGCCATAGCCGAAGCGGTTAAAGAGACCGTCAAAATCCCGGTCTTTGTAAAAATCACGCCGGAAGGGGGACGTATTGCCGATGTTGCCAAAGCCTGTTTTGACAAGGGAATTCCCTGCGTGGCTTCGGTCGCCAACCGGCTGGCGGTGGCCGAATTTGACATTGAAAATATCAAGCAAGGGCCCTATCGCCTGCAAGACGAACCCACGCTTGCCTGTTTCTCAGGCCCCTGGATCAAGCCGCTCGCTCTACGGGATGTCTACGAAATTCGCAAAAAAGCCGGGCCAAAACCTTTCATCCTCGGCACGGGCGGCATTGCCTCCGCCAGGGATGCCATCCAGTTTATCATGTGCGGCGCCGACTTGATCGGAGTCTGCACTGAAACCATGCTGCACGGCTTTGATTTTCTGCCGAAATGGCTGAAACAATTGCGGGAATTCATGGATCGGCACGGCTATAAGACTTACCGCGATTTTCGCGACGCGGCCGTTCCCAAATTCACTTCCGCCGACAAACTTACCCTGCAGGAGGGTTATGCCGAGGTTGACCTCGTCAAGTGCAACGGCTGCGGGCTTTGTGAAAGAATCGGCCACTGCAATGCCATAGAAATAGTTGACCACAAGAGCCGAATCAGCCGTGAAAAATGCCTGGCCTGTTCCACCTGTGTTGATATCTGCCCGAAGGGCGCGATTCATATGGTAAAAAATTATAAATCACCAGTTACAAATCCCAAATGAAGCTCCCCGCGGCGACCTGCCCGCCCGCCTGCATCGGCTGGGCCGAAGGCACTGCGGGCAGGCAATGCTATCCGCCACCGGCGGGTTGCAGGCGGGGCCACGGGCAGCCGGCTCGCCTTGGCGAAGCGCTTCGGCGAAGCCAGGAGTAGCTCTGGCTACGCAGGTCTAGTCTTTGCGGAATTTCGTCGGAGCCCTGGCCGAGCTCGGGCAGGCTGGCGAAGGCGAATAAAACAGAATTCGGCGGCTTTCAGAATTTTGCCTCAGACATTGAAGCGGAAGTGGCAGATATCGCCGTCGGCGATCACATAGTCGCGGCCTTTAAGCTGCATTTTGCCCTGACTCTTTGCGGCGGCCTCGCTGCCGACGGCAACCAAATCATCGTATTTGATGATTTCCACGCGGATAAAACCGCGCTGAATGTCGGTATGAACCTTCCCGCCGGCTTCCGGAGCAAAGGTGCCTTTGCGGATTGTCCAGGCGCGCACTTCGTCCTCGCCGACGGTATAGAACGACATTAACCCGAGCGTATCATAGGCCGTATGGTTGAGGCGGTCCAGGCCCGATGAGGCAACGCCGAGATCTTTCAGATAAGCCATGCGTTCCTCCTGATTTTCCAGCGCCATGATTTCCTCCTCAATCCGGCAGGAGATATTAAAGACATTTTTATCCTTTTGGTTCGCCGGCTGTCCGAGGTTTTCCTCATCCACGTTATACGCCCAGATAACCGGTTTTAATATGAGGAGCGAAAGGCTTTTGATCGCGTCCAATTCCTGCTTGCTGAGGGGCGGGGAGCAGAGCCGCATCTCCTTTTCAATTGTTTCCTTGATTTTCAGAAGAGTTTTTTCCTCCTGAATCTGTTGGACGCTCTGGCCGGCTTTCTTCTCACGTCCGATCCGTTCCAGCCGTTTTTCAATGATCTCCAGATCGGCGAAAACAATTTCCGATTCCAGCGTGTTCCGGTCGCGTTCCGGGTTGACATCGCCGAGCGGATGATAAACCTCCGCGGATGAAAAGGCGCGGACGAGCAGGCAGAGCAAATCGCACTTGCGCGCGTGTTCTAGCCACAGGCGTTTGGCATCCTTGGGGTCAACATCCGGGCAAAGCACAATGATGTTTTCCGCGTATTTGGTTTTTTCCGGCTTGAAAATGCCGGCCAGGACGTCCACGCGCGGATCATGGATCGGCGCAATACCTTCCAGCGCCTCGCCTTCCTTGCGCGCAATTGTTCCCGCCTGCTTGCGGCCGGTCAGGAGCGCAAAAAACGACCTTTTACCCGATTGCTGAAGACCAAGAAGTCCTGCTTTCATTTGTTAAATATGTTTTAGCTGAGTTATTTTTTACGATAAAGCCGCAGTTCGGTTGCGGCCTGGCCGAAATTGGGAATGGTCTCAAAAAGCTCGTAACGGTTGCTGATAATTTGCCTAAAGAAATTTTTATCCGCGGATGAAAGCGGCGTGATTTGCGGCGCATTCATGGCAAAAGCGTATCCGCTGAGCGCCGCGACCGGGGCGGGGCAGTTGGTCAGTAGTTCGGCGAACAGCGCGCGGTTCAATACGTTCAGCTTTTTGGCCTGTTCATCCGTCAAATCCGGGAAGTAGCTGAATTGCCCCATTTCCAGCCCGTGCGGCAGGGCACAGCCTGATTCAACCGCCAGGTAGGGGTCCTGGGTCAGCAGTAATTCGCACGGTTTGCAAAACGAGCGAAGTTCCCGCGCCGTTTCCCGCAGTTTGACAAGCGCCGGCTTGTCTTTGGCGCGCCACCAGATCAATTCGCGGCCCTCAATGAACCAGTCCTGGTTAATCGGCGAGGAAACGGCCGATACAAGACAGATTCCAAGCACGGCGGATAAAACCCACTGGCCGCCCCGGGGCGGGACCACGTCGCTCAACATGGCAGCCACCGCCGCCGCAAAAAGCGGATAAACAAAAACCTGATAATCATCGTATGGAAAAGGCGCGCCAAAATGGACCAGCGTAACGGCAATTCCGCAGAGCCAGAGCGTGCGTCTTAGCAATACGGATGGCGCCGGTGGGGCGTATTGCCCGCCGCCCGGTTCATTTTTACGCAGGTATTTTATCGTCAGCGCCGCCAGCCAGACGGTAAAACAGACAAAATAAGCCTGCAGAACGCGCGAGACAAAGCCGGCCTTGAAAACCACGGCCGCGAAAAGATTCCCCTCGTGCCGCAGGGTATGATAGCGCCCCGCAAAATAAATGAAGTTATCAGGGCATTGGAGCAGGAAGGGGCCGAAAACAAGAACGGCAGTGATGGTCCCGCCGATGGCAAAATAGAGCCAGCCCGCGAAATTCAACCGGCGGCGCTCCAGCCATAAGAGGATAAATATAATCGGCAGGACGACTGCGGCCGAAAAGCGGGTGCCGGACGCCAGAACGAGCAGGGCCGCCGCCAGCATCGTGGCAATAATTTTGCGATGAACAAGCGCATAGTGCAGTATCCAGAAGGCGCTTGCCAGTAAAAGAATGGCCAGCGCGTAAGTCTTGACCACGGTGCAGAAATAGGACTGGTAGACATTAACTGCCGTCAATGCAAAGCAGAAGAGAATGGCCATATTTTTCCGTCCGGGTTGCGCGATCCGGCCGGCCAGGACCGCCGCGCAGAGAGCGCCGGTTATTCCCAGCGCGGCGGTTAACATCCGGCCGGTGGCCAGGCCGCCCCATTGAATTAAAGGATAGGCAAGGGAATAAGCAAATGGCATGACCGGCCCTTGCGTGAAGGCAAAATCGCGGTATGGCATTTTTCCGGAAGAGATCAGCCTGGCGGCGTAAAGATACCAGCCTTCATCCTGATTCAAATTGCCAAAAATAAGATTCGCGGAAAAAAGGCCCAGCGCGGCAAGCAGGGCGATCAACCAGCCAATCCTCAGTCCGGAAGCGGAAATTGGCTCGGAGATGTTCGCGGCGGCCGTCTTGTTCATGGGGAAAATGGGGGACAATTATTTGCTTTCGCCGGTGCCAAGGATGTCGCCGAATAAGTTTTTGATCTTCTTGGCCGGTTCTTTTCCGCCCGTGGCAGATGTTTCAGATTCAGCGGCCTTTTGGCCTTCTTTCTCAGCAACGGCGCGTTGGGTTTTTTTTGAATCAATTATGCTCTGGAGAATGGAGTTAACCGTGTCTTCGCTGGTCATTGATCTTAAAATGGCATCGGCGACGTTGATCTGCGGATTTGAAAGCGATCCGCTGACGGGAACGATCAGGTTGATCGTGGCGGGCATGGGGATGTTGCCCATTTGCTGGGCTTTTTCCTTGGTGGGAACGGTATCGGTCAATTTAAGGCGGATGATTGATTTCTCGGAGTCAAATTGTCCTTTCCGGCAGACTAAGGTTATTGTCCCGGAAGCCTTGCCGTCCTGAATTCCGATGTTTTCAATCAAACCCCTGAAAGTTTTCAGGTCAATGGTCTGCATGGACCCGGACAGGTCAAATGAGACCAGCAGGGGATCGGTGATGGGTGAAATGCGTCCGTTCAAGTCAAAGGCGCATTTTTTGTCGTTTTCCAGAATGTTTCCGCGGAGATTGATGTTGCCCGAAAGCGAGTCATCAAAACCATAGTTGGCGATGTTGCTCAGGAGCAAATTCATTTCAATCCCGAGCTTGAAAGGCTGTCCGATCTGCCAGTCCAGATAATTCAGCCTGCTCATGATTTCCATCTTTTTAATGATTATGTTCGGCAAGGCGCGGTCTTTCGGATTTGTCTCGCGGCGAGCCTCCGGCGCGGGCGAACCTTCCGGCGCGGCGCCGGCGTTTTTCTGGGATTGCATGGCGCTGATGATCTGGTCCAGATTGAGCGCGCCGTTCTTGTTGCGGGAAACGGTCAGTACCACGTCCTTGACAACGGCTTTTTGAATATCGGCGCTGCCCGCTTTGAAAAGCGCCGGCAAGCCCACTTTCAACCCGCAGCGTTCAATGAAAAGCATGGCCGGCTCTTCAAAGCCGGGGGGATTGGCCACATTGATGTTGTGAACGTTAAGCGAGCCGCCGATGAGATTGACGCTGATGCGGCTGACGGTAACATCCGTTTGATACCGTTCCTTGATGGCCGGCAGGACCAATTTGCGCAGCGAGTCGGTCAGGCCATAGGAAAGAAAAATTTGGATGCCGGCCACGATGATGATGCATAATATTACAGCGAGAGCGATGATTTTTCTGGTCATGATTTTTTTCCTGTTTTTATTGTTTATTAGCCCGCGTCCGACTTGCTGCTGTTCAGGCGAGCGCCGCCAGCAATTGGTTTAAGTTTCTATGTTCCGGTTCGGTAACACCGGGCGACAGCATTGCCAGGGTCGCCAGACGGTCTTTGAAAACGGCCTCGGCCGTTTTTTGCACATCTTCGGCCCGGACCGCGGCAATGGCGGCCACGATTTCTTCCGGCAAAATTACCGCGCCGTAATTGAGGATATGCTCGCCGGCCCACATCATCTGGCCGAGCGGGCTTTCCAGCGCGAGGCGCAGGTGGCCGATGACATATTGCTTGGCCATGCGCAATTCCCTGGGAGTGATTTGTTCATCCTTGAGCCGTTTGATTTCCTTGAGGATCAGCTCCGCCGCCTTGGCGCGGCGGTTTTTGTCCAGTCCGGCGTTAATTACCAATGCGCCGGTCTCGGCGAAAAGTTGAACGCCCGAGCTGATGGAATAAGCAAGCCCATGTTTTTCGCGGATGGTCTGGAAGAGGCGGGAGCTCATGTTTTCCCCGAGAATCACATTGAGAATTTTGAGCGCGTAGCGCCGCTTGTCATAACGTCCGAATATCCGGAAACCCAGCGCCATGTGCGTCTGTTCAATTTCCTTGCATTTCAACGCCAGGGTGTGCTGGGGAACGGCGGCATTTACGGACCGATAGGAAGGCGAGGGGGCCGGCCGGACGCGTCCCATCTGCTTCATAACCTTTTTCAGGCAATCATCGTGGTTGACTTTGCCGGCAAAAGTCAACACCGTGGCTTCCGGCACATATTTTTTCCTTTTGAAAGCGACAATCTGATCGCGGTGGATGTTTTCAAGAGTTTCCGGCGAGCCGATCAATGGGCGCCCGAGTTCATGGTCGCACCAGAGATTCTCAATCAGCATCTCCTGAACAACATGTTCCGGCTGGTCGCGATACATCCTGATTTCCTCCACAATGACGCTTCTTTCCCGGTCAATGTCAGCCTGGTCAAACCGGGGGTGAAGATACATATCGCTCAGAATATCAAGCGCATTCCAGAGATGGTCATAAGCCACCCGGGCATAGTAGCACGTGCTTTCCTCCTGGGTGAATGCATTGCATGCCCCGCCCCGGCCCTCAATGGCGCCGGAAATATCGCGGGCCGAACGTTTCTCGGTTCCCTTAAAAAGGAGGTGCTCAATAAAATGGCTTATGCCGGAGAGCTTTATGGACTCATAACGTCCGCCGACGCCGACCCAGACGCCGATGGCCACGCTTTGGACCCTGGGCAGCTCTGCGGTTACCACGCGGATGCCGTTGCCCAGACGGGTTTCACGGAACTCCATCATTTTATCGGCGGGTTTGTTCATGTGATATTAGAACATCTTTCAATGAGACTTTTCCTTCATATAAGGCTTTGCCGACAATAATACCGTCCAGATTGGATAGTGCAAGCCTGCTTAGCTTAATTATATCGTCAGGTTTTGAGACGCCGCCGGAGGCAATTACCCGGCAATTAACCTTGCGGCAAAGCTGCGCGATGGCGTCCATGTTCGGACCGGAAAGCATGCCGTCCCGCCATGTATCCGTGTAGATTAAAGTCTGCACGCCCATTTGATCAAGCCGCATGGCCAGATCAACGGCCCTGAGCGAAGTTGTGTTTGTCCATCCCCTGGTTTGCACCAGGCCGTTGCGGGCATCAAGGCCGATTGCCAGTTTTGCCTTGAATTTTTCTATCAACGGCTTGACCACGGCCGCAGACTCGCAAGCCGCTGTTCCGATAATTGCCCGGCTGACTCCGTTGTCAATCAGTGTTTGAATTTGACTCCCGGTCCTCAATCCGCCGCCGACCTGCACCGGGATTTTAACCGCGGAAGCGATTTTTATGACAAGCTCGGTATGCGCCGGCCGTCCGGAGAAGGCGCCATCCAGGTCAACGACATGAAGATATCTGGCCCCTTCATTTTCCCATCGCAGGGCAACCTTTATCGGATCATCGGCATAAACAATCTCCTCCTCCGGTTTGCCTTGGCGCAGACGGACGCATTTTCCGTTCCGAAGATCAATCGCGGGGATGACCAAAAAATCCGGCATGAATTAACTCCTACAGGACGCCCTTGCTGGAAGGCACGCCCTTTTCCTTGGCGTCAAATGCAACTGCCGCGCGCAGGGCCAGGGCCAGGGCCTTGAACATTGATTCATAGGCATGATGCGGTTCGCGGCCGTATAACTGGGCCAGGTGCAGGTTCAGTTTGCCCTGAACGCAAAAAGCCTGCAGGAATTCGGCGATCAGGCCAAGGTCAAAGTCCATGATTTTACGGCGTTTATTGGCGGTTCCATAGACCAGGAATGACCGGCCTCCCAGGTCCATGACCGCGCGGCTGAGGGCGTCATCCATGGGCGCATAAGCGAAGCCATAACGCTTGATGCCTTTTCTGTTTCCGAGCGCTTGATTGACGGCCGTTCCGAGACATAGGCCAATATCTTCCACCGTGTGATGCAGGTCCACGGCCAGATCGCCCTTGGCCTTCAAAAAAAGGTCGCACAACGAGTGGCGCGCCAGAAGCGTGAGCATGTGATCCAGAAACGGAATGCCGGAATTTACCCGGGCTGCCCCGCTTCCATCAAGGTTGATCCTGATATTGATCCTGGTTTCGCGGGTTATCCGGCGAATTTCAGCTGTTCTTTTTTTCATTTTATTCTGGCTCCTGCCTGCCCGAGCCGATACGTCCTCGTATCGGTCAGGGATTTCTGACCTCTGACCTCTGACCTCTGAAGAGCGGCCACGGCTTTCAAAAGTTTGTTGATTTGTTCATCCGTGCCAACGGTAATGCGCAAAAAATCGCGCGTTTCTTTCCCGGCAAAATAACGCACCAGGATGTTCCGCTCGCGCAGTCGGCGGTAAAGGTTTTCAGCGTTGATCCGGGTCGGCCTGGCAAAGACAAAGTTGGCGTCCGAAGGCAGGACAACAAACCCCAGGGCGGCCAGCGCGCGGCCTAGTTTCCGGCGCGTGGCGGTAATACGCCGCACATTGGCGCGCATATAAGCTTGATCTTTGATGGCGGCCGCGGCCAGGGACTGGCCAACCGCGTCAACATTGTAGGAGTCCTTTATCTTAAAAAGGGCGGCAATCAATTCTTTTGAGCCGATGGCGTAACCGACCCGCAAACCCGCCAGGGAATACGATTTTGACAGGGTGCGGAGAACCAGGGTGTTTTTCAGCTTCAAGGCCAGATCAAGGCAGTTTTTACTGGCAAAATCAACGTAGGCCTCGTCCAGGACAACAACGCCGGCAAAACATTTGCACAATCGGGCCACTTCCTGCTTGGGATAAAGAACCCCGGTGGGTGCATTTGGATTGGTCATATAAAAAAGGTCGGCGCTGCCAGCGGCGTGCATTTTTTGCGGACTGTCCGGCCAGGAAAAGTCTTGGCCCAACGGAATGGCGCGGAATCTGACATTGCGGATGCGCGCCAGAACCGGATAGAGCGAATAGGACGGCTCAAAAAATGCAATACGGCCGCTGTCCTCCACGAATGCCCGTGAACACAAGGCCAGGATTTCATCCGAACCGTTGCCGACAAATACCTGCTCCGGCAAACAGCGGTGAACTTTGGCGATGACCGCGCGCAGGATTTTGCATTCCGGGGCCGGGTAACGGCGAAGCATGTCAGCGTTGATCCGTTTCAATGCCTGCAATACCGCCGGTGAGGGAGGGTAGGGGTTTTCATTTGTGTTCAGTTTGATCACACTGATATCCGCCGGCTGTTCGCCTGGAACATAGGCGCGCATACGTTTTATGCAGGTTCTGACAAATGAGCTCATGGTTTGTTAAAGCGAATCAGCGCGGAGCGGACATGGGCATCCATGCCTTCCGCCGTTCCGATTTCCTTGATAATATCAAGCGTATTTAAGAGATCGGCGCGGGTGAAGGCAATCACGCTGGTGCGCTTGATGAAATCATCAACGGTCAGCCCGGAAAACATGGTGGCCGCGCCGCCGGTCGGCAGGACATGGCTGGGGCCGGCGACATAATCGCCCGCGCATTCCGGCGACCAGGCGCCGACAAACACGGCGCCGGCGTTCCGTACTTTTTTCAGCCAGTTGCGCGGTTCCTGGACGATTATTTCCAGGTGTTCCGGCGCGAACTGATTGCACAGCTCCATGCCCGCGTCAAGATTGTTGACCGTAACCAGCAGGGTTCCGTTATTGAGCACATCTCTGACCGCCGTCTGACGGTTCAAAAAAGCTACCTGCCGCAGAATTTCATCGCGGACCGCCGCCGCAAGGTGCCCGGATGATGTCACCAGCAGGACTTTTTCAAACCCTGTTCCATGCTCGGCCTGGGACAGCAAATCAGCGGCGACTGCTTCCGGCGCGGCGGAAGCATCCGCCAGAACGGCGATTTCACTCGGGCCGGCCACAAGGTCAAGCGCCACCTCGCCGTAGACCAGGCGTTTCGCGGCCGTTACATATTGACCGCCCGGGCCGACAATTTTTTTCACTTTTTTAATGGTTTTTGTCCCATAGGCCAGTGCGCCAATCGCCTGAATGCCGCCGATCTTGTAGATTTCGGTCGCACCGGATATCTCCAGCGCGACAAGGAGGAATGGATTCAATTGTGCCGAGGGGCCTGCCGGCGAACAGGCCGCGATTTCGGGCACCCCCGCCGCTTTTGCCAGGGTTGCCGTCATCAGGGCTGTTGACACCAGCGGGGCCTGCCCGCCGGGAATGTATATGCCGACCCGCTCAAAAGGGGTGAACTGCTCGCCGAGCGTGCCGCCTTTTGGCGAAGGCATGGACCAGTTTTTTTTCATGCCGGCCCTGGCAAAAGCCATGACGCGTTTGTGAACCTCGCGGGCCGCCACGACAAAACGGTTGTCCACTCTTTCGCGGGCTTCATTCATTTCCCGCTGAGTGACCAGCATGGCATCGGGCGTAAGCTGGACGGAATCGTGTTCGCGCGCAAAACGGATGACGGCTTCGTCGCCCTCCTGCCGGACGGCATTCAGGATTTTCCTGGCCGATTCTTCCGCTTTATTGTCAATGGCCGGACGCTTAAGGAATGCGATGACGTTTTCCGGCTGATTGTCCGGCGACCATTTTGCGGTTTGAATGTTTATTGTTTGTTCGGCGCTCATTGTTCATCTCGGCGGTCATTTTTCGCTGATAGCAAAACCTGGCGACACAATAAGTCCATATTCAAAATAATTCAAGTTTCAAATAGATGATCAGGCTGACAGGCTTGGGTCCGCAGGGAGAGCCGGCCGGCCTAGGGACAGCTTATGATGACGGCGCCTTCGCAGGATTGGGTGACGTTGCTGAAGGCGCATTGATAAAGCCTTTTCACGATTTCCCGATAAACAGAGGGGTCGCAATCTGTCGGTTCGGCGAAGACATGTTCAACGCGCCCTGCGCTGTTGATTTGCATCTGCGCCTGGACAGACCAGGCCTTTTGTCCAACGGGCAGGGTAATGCCGCTGAAAATATCCGGATCAAGTGAAAAATGTTTTAGTTCCCCTTTGAGCTCAACGGAGATTTTGGAAGGACGGCCGGCGGATTTTTTTATCGGTTTGGATGAAGAGAAGCGGAGTTCAAGAGCGGACTCGTTATTATCAATTTTTCGGCCGGTCATTGCAAACCATTCTCCGCCAGTTTCGTTTGCCGCCAAAGGGAGGGTGAGAAACAGAGGATTTCCGGAAGGGATTATATCCCGCGGATACGATTGGTTGGTTGCCGTTTGCGGAGGAGGGAGAAAATTATCTCTGGACGATGCGAATAAGTCTGAGGCATAAAGCGCCCTTGTTTCCGCTGTTTCTTCTACGAGAGCCGGATTCTTGCCGTTCCTTGCGGCGTATTTGATGTCCGCGGGAGCGGAGAATGGGTAAGCCGGCGCCGGCGTTTTATCGGATAAACGCAATGGCCAGACCAGTAACGACAACAAAACGATTGCCAGCAAGGCCAGCCAGCCGAAAAGTGTCAGCCAGTCAGGTTTTTTCACGGCATCAATTCCTCGCCGAAACTCGGGCGGACTGAGAGGAAAATATTGCTGATCCCCGCCGCGGCGGCCATATTCAAAACGCGGATGATTGTGTCGTAGGGAACGCGCAGATCAGCTTCTATCGTGAGCTGCAGGGAATTATTTTTGCCGGCCGACATTCGCAGCGCATTACCCAGCGAGTCAAGCGACATACGCTCGTCATTATAAAAAACGAGCCCTTCCTGGGTTAAAATCACCGCCATGGAAGTATAAGGCGTTCCCTGCTGAAAACTGCCGACCGGCAACTGGACTTTAATGCCCGGCTTCAGGACAAAAACGGAATTAAAAACAGCAAAAAAGAATATGAGCAGACACACGTTCAATAATGGCATCAGGGCAAAAGGATTGCGGAAAAGCTTTGATTTCAATTGAAATCGCTGCCAGCGCCGGCCGGATGGAGGGATATTATTTTCCATAAGGAATTTGTCTTATGTTTGCTTCTGTCCGTCCGTGCCCGCGGCCGGACCGGATAGAAAGCCGGTTATTTCATTTGCGGCCCGTTCCATGTCCAGGACAATCGCCGCCGCCTTGGACACCAGCAAATTATAAGCGAGATAAGAAAAAAGGCCCACGATCAGGCCGGCGGCGGTGGTAATCAAGGCCATCCAGATGCCTCCCGCCAGATCAGAGGCCGGCACAAGCGGCGACTTTTGCTGCATGGCCATAAAGGATTGCATCATGCCGATGGCCGTGCCGACCAGGCCAAGAATCGGAGCGCTGTGGGCAATCGTGGCCAGGAGGGGGAAGCGGCGTTCCAGACGCGCGATTTCCGTCAAGGCCGCCTCGTCAATCGCCCGTTCTATCAAGACGGGCGGTTGATTAAAGTGCATAACCGCCGTGCGGGCGAGGTAAGCCACCGGTCCGGGCGTCTCTTTGCAAATGGTCAGGGCTTCGGCAATATTGTGGCGCGCGAGAATGTTGAATATCCCGTTCAGAAAATCATCGGTTTTGATTTTGGCGCGGTGGATATGGAACCAGCGCTCAAGAAAAATCACCAGCGCGGCCAGGCCGCCGGCCATGATAAACCACAACACCGGTCCGCCCTGCATTAATATCTTTTCCATGATTTTGCCCTTCCAATGAAACGAATGCAAACCGATCGCCATTAAATACAATAATTTATCACTTCCGATTTTCAAGGACAATACCATTGTTGCGAAATATTGCCGCGGCCTCTCGCTGTTCTGAATTTGGTGGAGATTTGCCGCCAAACATGTATATTTTTTGCAAAGAATGTTTGCATGGGAAAGTCGTGCTCGGCCGGAAGGCAGCGGGATGAAATCTTTGAATATAGAGTTTCCTTTTAAGGAGCAATCCGGGACTTCGCTCCTGTTTGATTGTCTGCGGCAATTATCCGTTTTGACGGGGTTAGAGGTGTGTTTTTATGATTTGACCTTTTTTTCCAGGGAAATAAAAGAGCTGAATATTCCGCGCACAATCAGGGTTCATAATTCCGCCCTTTGCCGTTATATCAAGAGTTTTCCCGCCGCCCATGCCAGGTGCCGCCGGGAGGAATATCAGAGCCTGAAGCAATGCTTCGTTCAGCGCAAGCCCTTTCTTGTGCACCGCTGCTTTGCCGGTTTGAACCAATTGATCGTGCCGTTCGTCTTCCGGGGGAAATTGATTGGGGGACTTGCGGCCGGGCAGGTTTTTTTTGATCATGACCATTCCCGCGTTTTAAGGAAATTGGCAGAGAAGTATAAATGCAATCACGCGCGGCTCATGACGTTGGCCAAATCCACCACGGTTATTAACAAATCCCAATTGACCGCAAATCTTGCCGTATGGAAGTTTATCGGCGAGTTTCTTGCGAAGGCCATGGAAAAACGGCAGTTGATGCAAAAACTGGAAAAGGCTGAGAAAACATTTGCCGGCGGTGATTTTTCCGCGGAAGTCCCGGTGTTGTTCACGGATTTGCTGGAAATCAGCTCCCCCCGTATCAAAAAGGCCGTTGCGATCATCCGGGCAAAATATCGTGAAAAACCCAACCGGCGTTCTCTGGCCTCTTCCGTTGGCATGAGCGAATCCACCTTTGCCCGTTTTCTGAAGAAGGAGACCGGTCTTTCCTGCCGTGAACTTATCATAAAAACAAAACTATCCGCGGCGGTCTACCTCCTGAAACGTTCATCGCTGAATGTGGCCGAGATATCGGAATATCTTGGATATGAAGACGTCTCCTCGTTTTCAAAAATGTTCAAAGCCGCGTTTGGCTGTGGGCCCCTGGCTTACACCAGGAGAACGGTCTGACACTGGAATCATCCTGAACCGGCAGACCAAAAAAATGACCTTGGCCGCCATTGCATTCTCCAAGATTTTCATGCAATCTTCATAAAAAAGGGACTTACTGCGGGGTTCTTCCCGTTGTAACGCAACCGGCGGTTACCTTGAAAGGAGAAATGCGCACTTTGATCTCCAGAAGCGGTCCGGGGTTTATACTTCCTTTTGCCGGCCTGCTTTTGCTTTTGTTTGGCCCCCTTTCCCTTTGGGCGCTGGATCGCTATGTGGTGGAGCCCGGGACAATTGCGGACGGCAACGGAGGAGTCTATTCGCGTTGGGACATAGCGGCCACCCAGATTCAGTGGGCGGTGAATGCCTCCACGAACGCCAATGACACGGTCTGGGTCTCCAACGGAACCTATGTCCTCACGAATCAGATTAATGTTACGAGTAATATTGTTTTACGGAGCGTTAATGGGCCGAATGTAACCATCGTCAACGGCGGATTTGTTTTAGAAGCGGAGAATGCGACCACCAATAACCGCTGCCTTTACCTGAGTAATATTTCCGCGCTGGTGTCCGGATTGACTTTTTCCAACGGGGCGGTTTGCACCAATGGCGGCGGCGGGGTATGGATCGGCGCCGGCACTTTAAGCAATTGCACAGTGCGCGATAATTTTGGTTTCTGTCTTACCAATGCCGGCGCGAATGTCTATGGCGCGGGTATTTATATTAACCCGGCCGGCACGGTTATCGCCTGCCGGGTAACGGGTAATATCGCATCCAATGAAACGACCGCTAAATATTTCCATGGGGCCGGCATATATGGTAAGGGCGGCGACTATCCCTATTATCCCAACTGGGAAGTTTATGACTGTGTGTTCAGTAATAATAGAATCATTGGGGTTACGGCCAACCGGTCAGGTGGCGGGATCTATGCCGTAAACGGAAAAATAAGTTCAAGCCTGATCTGCAATAATTCCGCCGGCACCGACGGTTATGGCGGCGGTATATATTTGTCCTATGGCGCTTTTATGAGTTCCTGCACGGTGTCGGTTAATGAAGCCAGCCTAGGAGGAGGGGTTCATCTGCAGGGGGGCACAGTTACCAATTGCCTGGTTTCTTCCAACTTTGGGCTGGCCGGGCAAGTCCCCGGGATTTATCATGCCGCCGGTAGTGTGAACACTATTGGTTCGGATGTATATAATACAACCGTATCCGGACATACGAATACTGCCTATAGAATGGCCGCTTATGAAGCCAGATGGTACATAACAAATAAGATAATAAGTTGCATTATTGAAAATAACAACGCCCTTGGCGTGGGACTATCCGGTATAACGACGAATTATTCCATGTTCATGATTTCCAACTGCGTGGTTCGGAATAACAAAGCGGGCGGAGTAAGCTGCACTTCTGTCAGGCATGCTCAGATTCGGAACTGTCTTATTGCCAATAACACAAACAGCGACAGTTACGCTGGCTTACTCCTTGGAGCCAGCGGCCGGACCGGGACTATATCAGTGAGCAGTTGCACAATCGTGAGCAACTATGGCGCGAATTACGGGGCTGGGATAATATTTGCGGATACCAACGGCGGCATTACCGTGTCTTCCTGTATTATTGCTTCAAACGGCGTGGGTGGGACTAATGATGTATATGATAACTGCGCACCCACGAATTATAACGCACTCCAGTATTCCTGCGTTGGATTGAATCCCGGATTCACGGGCGCGACGATTATTGTGACGAATCCGCAGTTTGCGGACTTTGCCGGCGGCAACTTCCGGCTTTCCGGCAATTCACCCTGCATCAATGCTGGCTCCAATGAGTCCTGGATGACAAATGCTTTTGATCTGGACAAAAGGCCCCGTATCCGCTACGGCACGGTGGATATGGGTGCTTATGAAGTAATTCGCGCCGGCACTATCTACGGTTTTCGCTAAAAAACGACATAAAAACTGAAAGGAAAATACAAAATGTCTACTCTACAAACACGGGCTGGATTGGCGATATATGGCTTGTTGATATGCATATTGACTACGCATGCGCGCGCTGAATCCGGGGTAACATTCTATGCTGGATTTGAAGGGACCATGGATGCGGCTCTCTCCGCGGGACAACCCATTGGAAATACGGATGGAAAAACAGCGCATTTTCAGGAAGGTATGCGTGGCCAAGCCTTCCTGGCGGGCGATGGGGAGCCTTTTGTAGAATATTCCGGCGCCGGTAATCTTAGCACGCCGGAAGGTAGTGTGGAGATGTGGGTAAAATCTCTGAACTGGGCCATGCCCTGCTGGGGGTTTCATCGCTTTTTTGTCGCATCGGGAAGCGCGACCGGCATATCAGATGCCAAGGGACAGGCAGCTGAAGGGACCTTGATGCTTTATAAATTCGGTCATCACGGGGGAAGACTCCTTGCCTATGTGGTGGATGCGGGAAGTCCCGTTGCGGTGGAGTCTAAAAACCCGTTTGGAAGGTGGAACGCCGGGGTCTGGAATCATCTTGTCATGGCATGGGATAAGGACGAGGTGCGTTTATATTTCAACGGGGAAGCGTGTCGTCCGGACGTCCTGCCAAAACCGCTTGCCATGAAAGCGTCAAAGTTCTGTCTTGGAGACGACCCATGGGCCAACGCGTCCCGAGGAGCAAAAATACCTGAATGGGTTGCAACTGCCGATAACCGGAACGCAAAGACGCTGGTGGACGAGGTGTATCTTTACAACCGCGCGTTGAGCGATGAGGAAGTCGCCTGGGCTCTTGCAAACGGTAATAAACGCCAACCAGGCCAGGACATTCCACGCGCGGCGGTCCAGGCCATCACCCTGGCGCGGGTCACGCCCCAGCCAGCGGAAAAAGCATTGGCGGTGGAAGTACGGATTCATCCCCTTTTTGCCGGGGAGGGGAACATCTGCCGGGCCACGATGGAAGGGCCGGAGGGATTTAGCGGGAAAACCGATATTGCATTAAAAGACGGCCGTGAAGGCACGGGAGTTTTTTCTTGTCCTTCGTTTCCGAAAGGAAAATTCAAGGTAACGGTCGTGTTGCAGGATAAAAACGGCAAGGCGCTTGGCAAGCGGGAAGGAGTTCTTGAATCGCCCGGGCCGGCAATTTGGGTCGGGAATCAGATCGGCAATACGCCCCTTCCTCCCAAGCCCTACACGCCGATCAAGGAAAAGGGAGCTGTCGGCCGATGGGGGGATCGTTTTGGCCAAAGCGGGCTGGTCAAAAATATTATCTCCGGCTCCCGGAAATTGCTGGAAAAATATGGTTTCATCCGTCCGAAACAGGAAGCGGCCGGTTTCAGTTGCTGGAATCGGGAAATTACCTTTGACCAAAGCGGGTTTGTCAAAAGCGTTCTCTCCGGGGGTGAGGAACTGTTGGCGCGTCCCATGGCGCTTGAGTCAATGCTGAAAGGGAAACCGGTAGTGTGGAAAGGCAAGTCATTCCGGAAAATTTCCGGTGATGCGAACCGGATAATATGGGAATCCGAGGCCGAGTCCGAGATCGGAACATTGTCCATGAAGATCACGGCCGAATACGACGGGATGATCAGGTATGACATGCGCTTGACACCAAAAGTAAAAACGGAAGTGGATCGTTTGGAATTGCGACTGCCTGTGAGGGAGGACAAGATAAATCTTTCCTACTGGCCAAAGAACTACAGCGGCGAGGTATATGAGACCTTTACGGATTGGATGGAACACAATGAAAAAGATGATGCATCCAAAGGGGCGGGCGGCGTGGCGCCGTTTGAAGGTCCATGGACAATCTATGTCTGGCTGGGGAATGAGGACAAGGGGATTTCCGGGGTTCTGGAATCGGACGAGGCCTGGGACAAAGTTGGCCGCAAGGATGCGGTGCGCATGGAACGCAGTCCGGGTTCCATGGATATTGTCTGGTCGTTTGCGAAGGAAAAATGGGTTTTGCCGGATCCCTGGAGGCTGACAATCGGCATTCAAGCGACGCCGGTCAAACTCCCGCCCTCCAGGAAATGGAGGTATGGCAAGGGATCGGATACTGTCCCCGGTGCCAATTTCCATATCTACTGGACCGAGCCGGCCCATATGCCGTTTTATGGCTATCCGGCGGCCAACAATGACTTTACAAATGTAGTGGCCAGATATAAAGAACGCGGGGTAGGGTTGACGCCATATTCGCTCCTGAGCAATCTGGCAGTAACCTCTCCTGAATATTTGTTCTATTTTGAACGCTATCGCATGCCGAATAAAAAACCGGCTTGCGGCGGCGATATGACCGCATTTGGGAAAGATTCCGGATTGCTTCCCATTGCGCTGGCACCGGATTATATTGATTTTCTGGTCTGGAAGAATCATGAATTTGTGACAAAATTTGGCCTGCGCGGGCTCTATCATGATCTTTCGTGCGCGTATCCGTTCACGGTGGCCGAGGCCGGATGCGGCTATGAACGCGATGGAAAAAGACTGCCGACCCATCCCGTTTTCGCGCTCCGGGAGTTGTATCGCCGGATTTATACGATGCTGAAGACAACCGGTGATGAAAAGGGCGAGGAAATGATTTCCATCATTCACGTCGGCCCATTTGCCTGGCTGAACGCCTTCACGGATTTCAACTGGATCGGGGAAGCTTGCAAGGAAAATTATTTACGAAGCATCAAGCCCGGGTCGGAGATGAAAATTTATTCCGGCCATAATCTCGGTTTCCGCTGCTTGTGGCTGCCGGAGCCTTCCGCCTCGGCCGCAACGACCAGCGTGGATAAAAAGGACGCGCGGGGCCGCCCCCTGCAGGAATTTCCGGAGGAACAAACGCGTTATCTCGTGGCAATGCTCTGGCTCCATGACATGTCGCTCACGCCGGTTTGCTGTAATCTTCAGGTCGCTTGCGAGATGTTTCTGGCCATGGACCGGTTCGGCGATTTCCCCGATGCAAAATTCCTGCCGTATTGGAAAAACCAGGGCATAATCAAGGGGCAGGAGCCGGACAAACTTTTATGCTCGGCCTATCTCAAGCCCCAGCCGGATGCCGGGGCATTGCTCTGCGTGGTGAATGCGAGCGACCAGCCGAAAACAGCCGCGCTTAGCCTGGATTTGAAAGCGCTCCATGCCGGCCCGGAGCCGCAGGTGCGCGACATGGCCGGCGACATGGAAATCCCGCTTAAAGAGGGCCGGATTGAAGTGGCGGTTAAACCCCGTGATTTCCGCCTCCTGCGCGTTAAATAATGTTTTTAATGCCGGATAGAATTAGGTTTAAATGCGAAAGATGACGACACATATTGTATCCAACACGACAACCTCCGTGGTCTTGTCGCGCAAGCAAGGTAATCTTGAGAAAGTTTTGTGCGGCGGCAGATGCTGGAACGCTTATCATGGAACGCTGACGATTGTTGATGAGATGACGGGGCGCATCTTCAACAATACTTCCGCGAAAATAAAAACAATCAAACCCGCCGGCCATGCCGAAGTTTCTTTTGAAAAGAGTTATGCCGGCGCCGATATTACGGTCAAAGAGACTTGGAAAGCTTTTGAAGATTGCCTTTCATGGCGGGTGGAAGTTTTTTTGCAAAAAGCCTCCCGTCCCCGCTCCATCCGCATCAAACAGTTTTTCCCTTATCCATACTGCCGGTATGGAAAGCTTGTTTGGGCGGCCAATGAACGCTTTCCGTGCGCGTTGGAAAAACTGGGCGGTATGCATTTATATTATGGCGATCCTTATCACGGAACGGTCATTCCCGCCGTTGCGCTGTATGACAAGCAGGGAGAAGCGGGGATAACGCTGGCAAAGCCCTTTGGAATGGAAACGGCCAGACTGGCCTTTTGCTTTACTGATTATTACTCGGACGGGCTGGAAGTGGAAAATTCCTGCCTGGCCTTGACAGGGAAACACCCGGCCGCGGCGGAGGTTTTGATCCGTTCGCATGCGGGCTGCTGGCGGCCCGGCCTGGCCTGGCTTTACGGAAAATATCCCGAATATTTTGATCCGCCCAACCCAAAAGTTCGCGATCTGGAAGGCGGGTTCATGATTACCAATCCGTTTACCAGAAATAAACTCATTAAAGGCGCGAAAAAATACGATGTAAAATGGGCGGAAATTCACAACCATTTCCCCTGTTACGGCAACTATACTCCTGAGGAAAAAGAATGGAAGAGCGTGATTGCCCATGATTATCCGGAATTGCCGCCGCTTCCCAAAGTTTCCAAAAAACGCATAAATGACCACCTTGCGGTCCTGCATAAAAACGGCATCAAGGGGCTGTTGTATTTCCAGTCTTCCGACGCCTATATTCCATACGCGGAAAAAAAATTCCCGGATGCCATTGTCCGTGATTGCGCCGGAAAAATTATATCAACGTGGAAGGAATGCTGTCTGGTTGACGCCTCGTCATCCACGTCGTTTGGCCGGCATATAGGCCGGCAAATAGAAAAATTTGTCAACGATTATCCCGGAATAGACGGAGTGTTTTTTGATCAAATGGGATATCATGCGATTGATACGGCACATAACGACGGCATCACGGCATATGAAAACAAACCGGCGGCCATGTTCATTCATTCTTATTCGGCGGCGCTGAAGAAAATGGCCGGGATAATGCACGGACAGGGGAAAATCGTCTGGGGCAACGCCCCGTATCTTGAATTTCAGAAGGCGGTAGACGGCATAATGGCCGAAGGGAGCGGCGAAATCGCGGAACCCTACAAATACTTATGCATTGTCAAGCCGCTCCTTGTCCATGTTTATCCGGATAATCCGGAGAAAGTTGAAGGCATGTTCAAATATTGTCTTCTGGCGGGCGCATCCTATTCCATCGGCGGCTCTTCCAAAGTCCCGGTTCCGCCGCAAATAACCGCTGATGTCCGGAGACTGTTTGGCGCCTATATCCCTCTTGTTGAAAAACTTTACGGCCGGACATGGCTGCTGGAGCCGTCGCCGCTGGAGCTTCCCGCGGGGTTTCAGGCGAATATTTTCAAGGGCGCGGATGACAAATCGGTTATTGTGACCTTGGTAAATTATAACGACAGCATATTGCGCAAGGGAAAACTTTTTGACAGGAACATCAAGTTCAGGGTGAAGATCAAAAATGCTGCTTTCTTTTCTGAGGCGGCCTGCCTGACTACTCACCGGCGTCATCCCCAGAAGGGGAAAATAGTCAGGGACGGAGAATCACTTTTTATCACGATTCCCGAACATGCCATTGCATCCGTTGTCATAATAAAATAAAAAAAGATAAAACCTATGGCTTAAATACCCGGTGGACCGGTTCAATAAAAACGTTGATCTATCCGCGGGAGATGAGGGCGAAAACATGACCCAACTGAAACTGGAAAAATATCCCATTCCCGGGGCGCGGATCGGCCCGGAGAATCCTCTGCCGATATTCCGCCATCCCGAACCCGACAATAAGAATATTGCTGTTGATCCATCATTACCGCCCGAAAAATGCAAATTATTGGGCTGGCAGACCGGCTGGCGGGTGCTCCCTTACCGCATGCAGGATCAATACACCAGGCAGAAGGAGCCGTTGGTATTTCAGGCGGTGACGCTGGAAAATGATATCCTCAGGGCGATATTCCTGCCGGAACTGGGCGGCCGGCTGGTCTCGCTTGTTCACAAACCTTTGAACCGGGAATTGCTGGACCGCAACCCCGTTTTTCAGCCTGCCAATCTGGCCATCCGCAATGCCTGGTTTTCCGGCGGGGTGGAATGGAATACCGGGCAATACGGACACGCCTTGCATACCTGTGCGCCGGTTTTTGCGGCCCGGATACGCGGACCGGAGGGCGAACCGGCCCTGCGGATTTACGATTACGAGCGGTGCAAAAACCATTTCTGGCAGATTGATTTCTTCCTTCCGCCCGGTTTTCCTTTCCTGCTGGTTTCCGCCCGGGTGCTGAATCCGTTTAACCGTCCTTCCTCAATGTATTGGTGGACCAATATCGCCGTGCCGGAAACCGAAGGAACGCGGGTGCTGGCGCCGGCCAAGCAGGCCATTTATATGATTCCATCGCGCGGGCTGGCGGATTTGCCGGAATTGCCGGTTTTACCAGGGAAGGACGCCACATATTCGCTTAATTTTCCTTTTGCCAGCGAATACTTTTTTCAGTGCGAGGCGGCGGAAATGCCATGGGAAGCCGTCCTGGACCGGAGCGGCGCCGGCTTTATTGAGGCTTCCACCCGGCCGTTAAATTACCGCAAGCTGTTCTGTTGGGGCAATAAGCCCGGCGGCCGGCGCTGGCAGGAGTATCTTTCTGTTCCGGGGCGCGCCTATATTGAAATCCAGGCCGGCTTGGCGCCTACTCAATTGCACGGATTGTCAATGCCGCCGCGCGGCGAATTTGCCTGGATGGAAGCCATGGGCTTTATTGAAGCTGACCCGGCCCTGGTGCATCATGCCGACTGGAAGACCGCCTGGCAGGCCGTGGACCGCGAATTGAAAAAGCGCCTGCCGGCAGAGGCGCTGAACGAAAAGGCGGACGTGTGCCGCGGCCTGGCAAATAATCCGCCGCAGGATATTATCCACGCCGGCAGCGGCTGGGGCGCTTTGGAGATCAGACGGCGCAAAACGGATCCGGAGGCATCGCCCTTGCCGGCTTCCTTTATTTTTCCCGAATCAACCCTGGGCGCCGAGCAGGAAAAATGGCTCTATTTGCTTGAGAAGGGCCGTCTGCCGGAACAGGATACATCGGCTGAGCCCGGCGAATGGATGATTCAGGAAGAATGGCAGGCGAAGTTGGAAAACAGCCTGCGGACAAACAGCAACTGGTTCGCCTTGCTGTATGCCGGCCTGATGCGCATGGAAAAATTTGACGAGGCGGGCGCGCGCCAGGCATGGGAATATTCAATCCGTTGCCGGCCCTCGGCCTGGGCCCACCGCAACCTGGCAATGCTGGCACTGCGGCAGAAACGGAAGGCGGATGCTTTGCGAGAGTATGAAAAGGCTTGGGAACTGGCATCCGGTTTGGCCGGCATGCAGACAGTCTTTGCGCAGGAATTTTTGCAGATATTGTGCAACACCGGTGAATATCAAACCGCGCATAAAATTTTCAGGGATCTTCCGGATTCTGTAAAAGCGTCGGATCGCATCCAGATTATCCGCGGTGTAATCGCCTTAAACCTGAATGAGCTGGAGGTGGTGGAAAATATCCTGCAGCGCGAGTATGCCGTGATCCAAGAGTCTGAAACCATGCTGACGGACCTGTGGTTTGGCATGTGGGAAAAACGCCTGGCGGAAAAAACAGGCCGGACCATAGACGCCGGACTGAAGGAAGAGGCGCGCCGGCTTTATCCGCCGCCGGCAAACATTGATTTCAGGATGTCATAAGAAGCATGAATGGACGCGTGCGAAGGCATGGAGGATAAGTTCCGCAAGGCTCGCGGGTCCGAAAAAATTAATAAAAGAACAGCCAGTGTTCGGAACGCAGCATGTCAATGCGTTTTTGCGCGTCGTCGCTGGCCGGAATATCGGCGTCAACCACCCTTTGATAAATATTCGCCGCCTGACGCCACTGCTGTTTCTCTTCCATGATGCCGGCCGCGCCAAAAGCCGCGCGGGCAAACCATAGATTGCAGGAGGATGTTTGCTCCTGATTCTGCAGATAGGCGTAAACAACCTGCAGATACTGCGCCAGCGCCTCATTTGGCCGGCCAAGCTTTTCAAGACAGCGTCCGATTTTATATCTCGCCTGCAGACGCGACGCCACGGAACATTCGGGACGATCAAGGATAAGCTGATAGGAATTAATCGCCTCTTCATAGCGTTTGGGTTCGTCGGAGCCGAGAACAAACTGGCAATCCGCTTTCTTAAAAGCGGTCGGCTCGTGATCCGGATATTGCTTGATTATTTCATTAAAAATGAGAATGGCGGCATCAAACTGGCCAAGTTCGCAAAGCGCGACCCCCTGAAAATATCTTCCTTCGGTCCGCCGGCGGCTTGAGGGATAATTTTTGATCAAGGTGGAAAAATAATCGCGCCCCCGCCTGAATTCGTTTTGCATGAGCGCCGATCTGCCCGCCCAGAAAAGGGCTTCGTCGGCCAGCGATGAGCGGGGATAGTCCTCCGCCAGACGGCGAAACGATTTTTCGGCGGAATCATAATGTCCGCTGTTATAATCATGCTCGCCGAGCCAGAAAAGTGCTTCGGGCGCTTTGGAAGAATGAGGATATGAACGGACCACGCCGTTAAAACGCTGGCGGGCCTCATCAGTTTTATTTAACATAAAACATGACCAGCCGCTCATATACGCCGCGGCCGCCGCAAGTTCGTCATCCGCCTCTGCCTTGGTCCGCATGATTTCCTCAAGCGGTCCGCCGGACGCGGCACGGCAGCCATTCGGGGAGATAAGCTTTGCCAGACGCAGAGTATCTTCAAAATACTTAATGGCATCCGTAAAATGGCCGGAACGGTAGGCGATTACGCCGCGTCCGTAAATGGCCCGCGTTTGCCATTGATCAGTGTAGTCCCGGCTGAGCCAGGTATAGATTATTTCCGCGGCGCGCAATTTGTTTTGCTGGAGCAGAACATCGGCGATGCGCAGCAAGGCGCGGGGGCCCAGGTCATCGGCGGGATCCTCGTCGTAGACCTTCCAGAAAAGCGTCTCCGCGGCAGGAAAATCACCAATTTGCCACTGGCATTCGGCGGTCTGAAAGAGCGCCATGTTGGCCAGATATGAGTTGGACGTCATCGCGGCCACCTGCGCGTATGTCTCGGCGGCCGGCCTGAACTGGCCGCTTGCAAACAGCGCATCGGCGGCGCGGTAACGGTAGAGGGCCTTTTCTTCCGGCTTTAGGCAGGACTCCTCGGCCTTGCCAAAAGCGGCCACCGCCTCATGATAACGCGCCAGATTAAAAAGGGCCGTGCCCTTGCCCTGATATGCCTCGGTTAAATCTGAGCGGGAGGCAAAACTTTCAAGGAAATTTTGAAATTCAATCAGCGCTCTTTCGTTCAGTCCGCCGGCAAGCAGGGTTTGGGCAAGTTCAAGCTGGATTTTGGCGCCAAGCGCATTGGTTGTTTGCGATCTGACAAAGTTATGAATCAGGGTCGCACCCTCGTCAATTTTGTTCATTTTTAGCAGAAGCATACCTTTACGCAATGAAAGTTCGTCTTTTTGCGACGGGTTTGACAGCAGCCGCTGGCCGTTTTCAAGAATATTGACGGCCTCGCTGAAATTGGTTTGAGCCGCCGCGATTTCAGCCAGCGATTCAATGGCCTGCAAGCGGTAATTATCGGGGACGTTGCCTTGGTTGATCAATGGTTCATAGGCCGTGCGGGCTTTTTGCCATTGTTTCTGATCGGCATAAATTCCTCCGAGGATGCTGCGGCATTTCTGGCCGGTGCTTGTATCAGGCTGGAAGACAAGCAGTTTTTCAAGAAGGATGCAGGCTTCTTCCGCCCGTCCTGAATCGGCCAGCATTTGTCCCAGCGCGATCTGGTCATCGGCTGTTTCCGGTTGGCGCGCATATTCTTTGGTTAACCGTTCCTGAGCGCTGATGGCTGCGCTGGTCCGGCCAAGTTTAAGCAGTGTTTTTGCCCTGAGGCGGATGATATCGGGAATTAACGCCGAGTCAGGGTAACGGCTTTCAAAATCGCTTATTTGTTCCAACGCCGCCGTCCAGCGGCCATTATCGTAAAAGGCGAGCGCCAGCCAGAATGCGAACGGCGCGGCAAACGAACCGCTGGACGATTCTTTCTGGTTTTGGACAAGCGTTTCCAGCATTTCCGCATAGCGTTTTTGGCCGTGAAGCGCCCGCGCCAGCATGATGATGTATTCGGTTTTCGGCTGATTCGTGTCGGCGATAAGGCTGAGGTACTGCTTTATATTTTGTTCGGCGGTTGCATACATTTCGTCTTCCAGCGCGGCGGCGGCGCCGGTTATGAGTTCGTTCCGGTCAGCGCAGTAGGCGCCGGGTGGGATGGACGCCAGCAGGGCGGCATTCAAGAGCAGGGCAAAAATATACGGACGAAATCCTGGATTGACAGACATAAATGCAATTATTGGCGGAAAGGAGGATTTGGTCAAGGAAACTTATTATGCCTTCTTGGAAAAATTCTGTTCCAATTTTGCCAGGCGCTCTTCCATCAGCGTAATCTTTTCTTTGAGCTCCGGCAGACGCATCAAATGAGCGTGGGAGGCGGAAAATTTATTATGGGGTATGGCCGGCGACCCGAGCACAAAAGTGCTGGCGGGCACATCCTTGCTGACGCCCGCCTGGGCGCCGATAATCGCATCCGAACCAATTGTAAGGTGGCCGACAATGCCGGCCTGACCGGCGAGAATCGTGCGTTCGCCTATTGAGGTGCTGCCGGAAATACCGACTTGGGAGACTATTACACAATTATCGCCAACGATTACGTTGTGTGCTATTTGAACCAGGTTGTCAATTTTAACACCGTTGCCGATGCGGGTTTGGCCGAAGCGCGCGCGGTCAACGGCAACGTTTGCGCCGATTTCCACGTCATCGCCGATGACAACAATGCCGATTTGCGGAATTTTTTTGCGGCTCGCGCCCTCCTGAACATAGCCAAAGCCGTCACTGCCGATGACCGTGCCATTATGAATGATGGCCCTCTTTCCGATCCGGGCATATTCGCGGATGGTTACCTGGGAATAGAACTTGCAATCCTCGCCGATGAGCGATCCGTGCCCAATATAACAGCCGGCATAAACAATGCCGCGGTCGCCGATGACGACCTCCGGCTCAATCACACAGTAGGGGCCGATAAACACGTCCCGGCCCAGTTTGGCGCTTTCCGCGATGATGGCGGTGGGATGCACGCCGGGCTGAAAAATAACCGGCGGCGGCGCGAACCATTGCGCGGCTTCGGCAAAGGCCTTGTCCGGGTTTTTGACGCGAATCAGGGTGGCCGAGCAGGGCCGGTTCCAGTCATCGGCAACAATTACGGCCGTGGCCTTGGTGACGGCGGCCGCCGCCACATAACGCGAATTGGCAATGAACGACATGTCCCCCTGGCCGGCCTCGCGGATGCCGGCCAGGTTGTTAATCACGGCCTCGGCCTGACCCTCAACGCGTCCGCCGAGGCGGCGGGCAATTTCGGCAACGGATAATTGCATTTTCACTTAACGTCTTTTTTCTTCTCGGCGTCCGGAGTGATTTTGTTCGTGACGGCAGACAGATCGCCCTGTTTTTCGGTTTCCGGGGCGTTTTTGTTCATGGTGGCAAGAATCGGCTCGGTAATGTCCGTGCCCTTCTCGGAATAGATCACGCATTCCACGTTGTTCAGCGTCTTGCCCGAGCTGTCCAGAACAATGTTAATTTTGTTTTCGGCCGCATAGGTCTGGATAACGCCGCGAATTTCGCCCACGATCTGTGTTTGCATCTGGCGCATCTGGTCGGCGATCTCCTTTTTGTAGACCTTGTCAAACTCCATCAATTTTTCTTCGGCTTCCTTGAGTTCATTCAGCTTTTCTTCCGCGGCGTCCCTTTTCTTTTCGCGCGCATTGTCGTTGAGCGATTTATCCCGGCTCTCGGCGTTCAGCTTGTCCAGTTCCGTCTTAATGGTTTTGGCCTTGGCGACCAGTTCCTTGCGCTTGAGATCAATTTCCTCGCCGCGCGACTTGAACTGAATGTTCGCGGCTTTGGTCTTGTGGTATTCGTCAAAGACCCTTTCCATGTTGATGAACGCGATTTTCTGCTCGGCGGACGCGGTCCAGGCGGTTGCCAATAATACGGCCGCAATCAACTGTAATTTAATCAGGGAATTCATGATCACTAACCTCCTATATTTTTAACCACTGTGTTTTATTGATCGGCTGATACTGTTAAAAACCGTAACCCAGCCAGAAATTGAAACGCGCCGAAGTTCTTTGCACGTCGCCGTTGATTTCCAAGGGCCAGGCATAATCTATCCGGATTGGAAATCCGGGGACATCCAGGCGCAATCCCACGCCGATATCTGAGCAATACTTTAGCACATTGAAATCATAACTATCAAGCCAAACATTGCCGATATCGTAAAATCCGGCAAAGCGGACCAGGTTGGGATAAACGGGGATGGTATATTCAAGCGAACCCAGGCCGGCGGTCTTGCCGCCGATTGGGTCGCCGTTCTGATAGGGGCCGACGAACCGGTATTTGAAACCGCGCAGATCGCGCGCGCCGCCGAGGAAGTAACGGTCAAACAGGTACACATCATCGTTGTCGCCGTATTCCTGGACAGTCGCCGCCCAGACCCGGAGGCTCAAGACATGATCAAATATCGTCGGAAGGTATGAAGTGGTTTCGCCCTCAAAGCCGTAAACATCGGTATCAAATCCGAGCGGGCCGCCGGATAATCTGGCGGAAAGAGTTGTCTTGTTGCCGCGGGTGGGGACAAAAACGTTATTGCGCGTATCGTGGATGATGGTTGGTTTCAGGGTGCTGACATTGCGTCCGCCTTCCTCTTTTTGAATCATTTCAGTCGCGTTGGTGGCGACGTCAAAGATCGTAATGCGCTCCAGGCTGTAACGCAGTTCGCCGCGCTGGAAAAATGGCCAATTGAGCGGCTTGCCGATGGTTACGGCACTGCCGACGCGCTGCTGGCTGTAATAATCGCTCAGGTTGCTGAGTTTTGAATCGTAAATATCAACACCGAGCGACAGCTTGCGGCCCAGGAACCACGGTTCCACGAAAGAAAGCAGATAGTTTTCAGTCTCGCTTCCATACTGGGCGCGCAAACGCAGTTTCTGCCCGTCGCCGGTGAAATGCGGCCAGTTGAAAAGATCAAAGTTGCTCTGTGACATTTCAATGAAACCCGTCAGTTCGTCAATGCTGGAATAGCCGAGCCCGATGTTGAATTGTCCGCTGCGCCCTTCCTCAACTTCATAGACCAGATCGTCCTTGGCGGGATCAATTGTTTCCCGCGGGTAACTTGTCGCTTTGGAAAAGAAACCCAGATTCTGCAGGATGCGTTCGCCGCGCTTGACCTGCACCTGGTTGTAGACTTCGCCGGGATAGACCTGCAATTCCCGGCGGATGACGACATCCTTGGTGCGGGTGTTGCCGCGGATATCAATGTAGCCAATATGGACAAGACTGCTTTCGGTGATGTCAAATTGAATGTCAACGACCGGGTCTTTGAGACGGGGGTTGATCTGCGGCCGGACAACGGTGCGGATATAACCGCGGCTTTGATAATAATCGCTCAAGGCGGCGGCGGTGCGGTTGATCGCGTCTAAAGCGGCGATATCGCCGCTCTTAATGGCGACCACGCCCCACAGGTTTGACTCGGCGAACAAAGTTGCGCCGCGAATGGCGAGGTGGCCGATGCGGTATTGGCTGCCTTCGCTGATGGGGAAATTGGCCGTCAATTTGCGCGGGGCATAAAGACTTACTTCGGGGGTTCCAATGCGCGCATCCAGGTAACCGCGGTTTTGATAGAGCGCCTGCAGCGCCATGCGGTCCGACTCAAGATCGTCGGGATTATAAACGCCGCGTTTGGTGATAAACGAGAAGATATGCCAGATATGCGCACGCACGGCCTCCTGCAGGTCATCGGGCGGAACCGATTGCTCGGAGACTGACTTTTGATGCGACAAACCGGCCACGAATCTTTGCCAGCGGGTGGGGGGAACGTAGGTGTTGCCTTCAAATGTCACCCGGTGCAGGCTGGCGCGTTGGCCCTCGTTGACGGTGATGGTGACGGTTGCGAATCCGGTCGTTTCGTTGACATCAATTTGCCAGGTAATCTTTGCGTCGCTGTAATATTTTTGGCGGTATTCATCAAGAACCTTGTTTTTTTGAATATTCAGCGTCGCGTCATCCACATAGTCGCCGACCTCCAGCTCAAGCCATTTCCTGACTTTTTTTTCGCCCATTTCTTTCGCGCCGATTACGGTAATGGGTTTTTCCAGTTTTGGCTTGAGGGAGACAATGTAAGTCAGGGTGTAACCATCGCCCGCCTTGGTTTCCTTAAGCTCCGTGTCAATGTAGGAAAAGCGGCCGGTGGCCATCAGGGTTTTGACATCGCGCGCAATGGCCTGCTGGTTCGCCTCACTGCCGGCGCGGACGGATATGTTGGCCAGGACAAAATTCTGGTCAACGACCTTGATGCCCTGCGTGACCACCTCAATATTTTTAATGATGATGGCGGCCTGGAGGGCAAAGGGGGCTGAAACCAGCAATGACAGAATTAAAAGCAGGCGGTATTTCATATTTCGGTTTCTGTTGTGGCGCCGCCGGCGGTTTCGCCGGATGAGGCCGGCGCCGCAGGCTCAAAACGCATGATTCGTTTCAAAAATGTCAGGCTGACTTCGCCGGTGGGGCCGTTGCGTTGTTTGGCGATGTCAATTTTTGCCTCTTCGGCTTCATCCCCGGTAACGCCGGCTTCGTCGCTGTATTTGGAGGGGAGGCGCAAAAGGCAAACCACATCCGCATCCTGTTCTATTGAGCCGGAATCGCGCAGATCGGCCAGACGCGGGCGTCCCTCGCGGTCGCGCGCCTCCGGCGCGCGGTTCAGCTGGCTGATGACCAGGACAGGCACCTTGAGTTCCTTGGCCATGTTTTTTAACGAGCCTGATATGGCGGCGATTTCGTTTTGCCGGCCTTCGCGGCTGCGTTCGCGGCAATGAAGCAATTGCAGATAATCTATGACAAACAGCGCAATATCATGCTTTTTCTTCATGCGCCGCGCCCGGGCGCGGAGTTCAAGGATATCCAGCCCGCCGGTGTCATCCAAAAAAATCGGCGCCTTGGAAAAGATATCGGCCGCCGAAGCCAGCAGGCGGTGTTTTTTGTCGGTTAAAAAACCGCTGGCGATATCGTGCACGGAAATGCGGGCATGACTGCCCAAAAGGCGCAGGATCAGCGATTCCCGCGACATTTCCAGGCTGAAAATTCCGACCGGCCGCGACTGGTTGTCGCCTTTGCCAAGCGCCACGTTCTCGGCGATATTCATAGCCAGCGAGGTTTTTCCCATGGAAGGGCGGGCGGCGATAATAACCATATCCTGCGGATGAAGTCCGAGCAGTTTTTCATCCAGGTCGTGAAAACCGGTCGGAATTCCGCTGATGCCTTTTTTGTTCAAAATATTTTCAACCGTGACCATGGTTTCCTTGACGGCCTGGGGCCAGGGCATCATGGCGCTGTGGCGGTCTTCGGAAATATTGAAAAAATCCTGCTCAACCTTGGCAAGAACGGCGTCGGCTTCTTCCTGGGACGTATAACATTCGTTCTCTGAATTGCGGGCGCAATCAATGATTCTTCTGAGCAAGTGCTGTTGCCGGACAAGATCAACATAATATTCGGCATGGGCGGCGGTGGGGGTGGAATCCAGGAGCCGGTTGAGATAGGGCTGGCCGCCGACTTCCTCCAGGATGCCCTGGGCCTGCAGACGTTCGGAAAGCGTTAAAACGTCAATCGGCCGGAGGACCTGGTTCATCTCCTGCATGGTGGAGTAGATGAGCTGATGGTGCCGCAGATAAAAAGACTCGGCGCTGATTTGTTTTTCCACGCAAAAATCAACTACCTTCTGGGGATCAAGCAGAATTGAGCCCAGCACGCCCATTTCCGCATCTTCGTTGAAAACAGGCTTGCCACGCCGCTCATTGCGCTCTGACAGCGGCTGGCGCTCATTGCCGGCCCGGGCCGCAGACAGAACAGTTTCCATAGCCATATCCTATTCTCCAACAACCCAGACCTTGAGGGATGCCTCAACCTGCGGATGCAGTTTGATTTTGACCGAGAAAACGCCCAGTTCGCGGATTGGTTCCGCCATTTGGACTTTGCGCTTGTCCAGATCAATCCCCTGCTGTTTCAACGAAGCGATAATGTCGGCCGTGGTAACTGATCCGAACAGCTTGTCGTTTTCGCCGACTTTGGCGGTGATGGTGCACGATAATTTTTCAATGGCCTCGGCCAGCGAGCGGGCGGATTCCAATTCCTTGAGATGGCGCGCCTCGCGCTCCAGTTTATTTTTTTCAAGGCGTTTCAGGGCCGCACTGGTGACCGGGACGGCAAGCTGGCGCGGGATGAGATGGTTGCGGGCATAACCTTCGGAGACCTTGACGGTTTCGCCTTCCAAGCCGAGTCCTTCAACATCGGCCATTAATATCAATTCTTTTGTCATGGGGATATATCCTTTCAGCGCATTAAACCAACGATGCGCGCCCGGCGAATGGCGCATTTGATCTGCCGGTGCTGCCGGCTCGATGTGCCGCAAATGCGGCGGGGCAGAATTTTGCCCTGTTCCGTGGCAAATTTTTTAAGGAGTTCGCTGTCTTTGAAGTCTATATTGGGGATGCCTTGCAGAAAACGGCTGCGTTTTTCCTCGGTAAAAAAAGGGAGATTGTCGCGATGATCTTTGTTTCTTGAGCGTGATGTTTTTTTTCTCATGAGTTTTTTCCTTAATCAACGGTTCCTTGGTTAAAATGGAAGATTATCCGCATCGTTTTTTTCATCGGATGAGGCATGCGCGTCGGTCTCGGCGGGGGCGGCTGGTTGTTCCCGCGGACTGGTTTCCGGCGCGTCGCCCGTTTCGCTTTTTTTCAGCCGGTCAAGAAATTGGATGCGGTCGGCCGCGACGCGCAGGCGGCTGCGTTTTTCGCCGTTGGTTTCCCATTGGTCAAGACGCAATGAGCCTTCAATGAGCACCGCCGAGCCTTTGCGCAAATATTCGCCGGCCAGTTCGGCCTGGCGCTCCCAGACGACGACGTTGACAAAGCAGGTGTCCTCCTTCAACTCGCCGGAGGATGTTTTATATCTGCGGTTGATGGCCATGTTTAAGTCGGCAATCGCCTTGCCGGACTGAGTATAACGAATTTCGGGGTCGCGCGTCAGATTGCCCGCCAGGAAAACTCGGTTCAAATTTGCCATGATAATCTCCAATAATTATGTTGCCGCCTGTTTCGCCGTGGTTCCGGGGCGGCCGGAACTCGGCACGGAATTGTCCTTTTTAACCGCGGACTCTCCGGCCTGCGATTTTGCCGTGGTAATTTGCATGCGAATCAAGTCTTCATTGTGCCGATAATGTTCATGCAATGCCTGGATTTTGTCCGGCTCCATGAGAAACACTGTTTGCAGGTAAATGCCGGCTTCTTTTTTTGCGAGCGGGCGGGCAAAGGTGATTCTGCCCATCCTGGTTGCGGCCTGGACCGTGCCGCCGCATTTGACAATTTCAGAACGGATCTGCTCAATTTTTGTTTCCAGCTGTTCGTCCGAAATGGTGTTGGATAAAATAAACAACGCTTCGTATTTTTTCAAAGAATATCCTCCTCCGTGGGTTTGTTAAACATGTTCATTGTTGCCTCCATGCCGTGTTTCAGCCAGAAGGCAACGGCATCCGCAGCCTTGGCAATCATATTTTCTATTTTTACCCTGACGGCCGGCGGGAACGGCGTCAAGACGTGCTCCGTGAGACTTGCGCCGCCGGCCTGGCCGATGCCCAGCCGCAGTCTGGCAAAGCCATCATGGCCCAGCTCATGGATTATTGACTGCAATCCTTTGTGCCCGCCGCTGCTGCCCTTGGGCCGGATGCGCAATTGCCCGGCCGGCAGGTTGGCGTCATCGCTGATAACGATCAGGTCCTCCTCAGGCGTCAGACATTTGTGGCGAACAAGCGCCGCCACAACGGTTCCGCTCATATTCATGAAGGTCGCGGGTTTTGCCAGGGTAACCTGAACCCCTTCCATATTGCCGCTGGCCAGCGAGGCGCGGAAGCGGAAACTGCGCCGCAGGTTCATGGCAAACCGTCCGGCAAGCTCATCAATGACAGCAAAACCTATATTGTGGGGCGTATGCATGTATTGTTTGCCCGGATTACCCAAACCGACAATTATTTTTTTCACAAGCTGCGCGGATAATAACCGATGGAATGCTATTTCGTCTTATCCTTCGGTTCTTTCCCTTTTTCCTTGGGTTCCTTGCCCTTTTCGGCCGGGGCGGACTCCTTGCCCTTGCCATCCTTGGCCTTTTCTTTGGATTCTTTTTCCTTCCCGGGTTCAGCAGCCGGGGCGGCCGCTGCCTCCGCGCCTTCGGCGGCCGGCGCGCCTTCCACGGCGCCTTCAACCGCTTCTTCGGCCGGTTTGGCCTCTTCTTCAAAGTGCGGCATTTGAACGGAGACCACGGCGATATCGGGCATGGTCAGGATGGTTATTTTCGGGTCAGCCTTGATGTCGCGCACGGAGAGCGTGTCGCCGATTGAGAGACCAGCGACATCCATGACGAATTCCTTGATAATATCGCCCGGCAGACATTCCACTTCCACGGAACGCAGGAGGTGTTCCATGACGCCTCCCTGCTGGGTAACGCCAACGGGGTCGCCGACCAGGCGGATGGGGAGTGAAATCCTAAGCTTGCGGGTCATGGAAATTTCCAGGAAATCAGCGTGCAAAAGCTGATCATCAATCCGGTTTTGTTGTATGTCTTTCAGGAGCACTTTCCGGGTTTTGTCGCCTTCAATATCAATGTCCAGAATTAGATTCTGCCCCTGGCGGTTGCGCAGTAGAACTTCAAAGGCATGGCGTTGTATCTGGATGGCAAGCGATTTGCCGGTTGAGTCGTAGACCACGCACGGCAGCCAACCGTTTTTCCGAAGGCGCTGCGACGGTCTGGAGCCGGCGCCCTCTCTTTTTTGCGCGGCTAATTTCAGGCTGTCTATTTGCTGAGTCATAATATTATTTCTCCCTGGTTAAGTTATAAACAATGATGACACCGATTGGTTGTTGTGGATGCGGATAATGGCCTCGGCCAGCAGGCCTGCAATGCTTAAAGTGCGGATGGGCAGTGTTCCGGCCGGTATGCGCAGGGGAACGCTGTCGGTTACAATAAATTCCTTGATGGGCGCCCGTTTCAGCTTTTCGCAGGCGGCCGGCGCAAAAACCGCGTGACTTACCGCGGCGTAAATTTCCTTGACTTTTCTTTCCTGCAGAAGTCTGGCCGCCGCGCAGATCGTGCCCCCGGTGGAAATTAAATCATCAACTATAATGGCCGTCTTGCCGGCGACATCGCCAACCAGGTTGTAGGACTCCACCTCGGTCGGCCCAAGCCTCTGCTTGGCCACGATGGCGAGGCTTGAATTCAAGAGCTGGGAGTAGGCGTAGGCCATCTTCATTCCGCCCGGATCAGGAGAAACCACCACGTGGTTTTCAAACTGTTTTTCCCGCAGGTATTTGACGATGACCGGGGCCGCATGGAGGTGGTCAACCGGTATGTCAAAAAAACCCTGCAACTGCTGGGAATGGAAATCCATGGCGAGCAGGCGGCTGGCCCCGGCCGCCACCAGGAGATTGGCGATAAGCTTGGCCGTGATCGGCACGCGCGGCTGGTCTTTGCGGTCCTGCCGGGCATAACCATAAAAGGGTATAACCGCCGTTATGCGCGCGGCGGAAGCGCGGCGCATGGCGTCAATCACAATCAAGAGCTCCATCACGTTTTCGTTCGGCGGATAACAGGTCGGCTGGATGAGAAAGACGTCCTTGCCCCGGATGTTATCCAGTATTTTGACGCCCAGTTCTCCGTCCGGAAAATGAGAGATGCTGATTTCTCCGAGGGGGATTCCGATGATTTCAGCTATGCCTTTCGCCAGTTCAGGATTGGCGCTTCCGGAAAAAATTTTCAACTTTTCAATCCTTTCATTAATTTCAGTGCATTGCCCGACCAGGATTTGAACCTAGACTCTGGCCTCCAAAGGGCCGTGTGCTACCATTACACCATCGGGCAATTGCCTAACAAAGCGCCTGCCCGAGCCCTGCAGTCAAACGGATGCATGCTTCAGGGCGAGCGTCCCTGGCCGACCCGAGGTGTCGTCTCGGGCAGGCGGCCAGGGGGCCTGCAGGTTTATTGCAACGCTCAAATTATAATCTCACTTCCTGTTTCCCAATGGTATGAACAACCCGGGTCCACAGCGGTGAGCCAATCTGTTGGCGGATCAGCCCTGCCGCTTTTCCGCCTTCTTCCTTTTTTTTAAGCAACATAAACACCGTAGACCCACTTCCCGTCAACAATACATGTTTCGCTCCCGTCAGTTCAAGCCTTTTTTTTATCATTTCCAGGAGCGGATATTTGCGGTAGACGGTTTTTTCCAGGGCGTTGAAAAGCCCCTTTTCTATAAGTGGCATCCGGCCCAGCTGCAGACCGGACATGATCAGTTCAAATTTTGAATCGGCGGAGGGATGGCGTTTATGATGATTGTAACGGTGGTAAATGTCACCGGTTGATATCGCAAAGCCGGGGTATATCAACAGCATCCAGAAATCGCGTTTGACAAACCGGCGGATGGATGTGATGGATTCGCCGCGCCCTTCCATGCATATCGCGCCCCCGTGAATAAGCGCCGGCACATCACAGCCAATCCGGGCTCCGATTTCCATTAATTGCTCCCGGGAGAGGCCTGTTTTCCAAAGACGGTTTAATCCAATTAAAACGGCGGCGGCATCCGCGCTGCCCCCGCCGAGCCCGGCGCCGATCGGGATACGCTTGGTGAGATATATGGCGGCGCCTTTCCGGCAGCCGGTGCATTTTTGAAAAAGTTTCGCGGCGCGGGTGATGAGATTTTCATCCTTATCGGCCAGAGAAAACGGCCAGGAAATTCCGGGGAAACGGCAGGGGGATGGAATGAAGGTGGAAATATTTCTGGCGCGGTTTTCAATGCGGATGGTGTCAAAAAGCGAGACGGGCAGAAGAAGGCTTTTTATATTGTGATAGCCGTCCTTGCGTTCGCCTAAAACGTCCAGAAACAGATTGATTTTGGCCGGAGCTTTGATTGTTATCATTTGATGTTCATTCCCAAAAGCGTTTCTTTATGCTTTACCCGGCGAAAAATGTCAAATAGAAATCGCCGCTTTTTTCTCAAATTAACGGCCATGGACATTGGCACGTGAAATGCTCAATAATAAAGTAGAGTAAGATGGCATGCAGCAAATGTTCTTTACCAATAATACGAATAAACGAATACCCTGCTTGGTTCGTGTTACAATTCAAAAGGGTCTGGTTTAAAAGTTAATTTAAGGCGCTTGCAAAAGCGTCTCAAGGGGCAAATGAAACCGACAATGTGTTGTCACGACTTATGGTGGGGTATTCTGTTTATGAGTATTCCAGGTGAAGATATAATGCCTGCCAGAAAACAGCAATAATCTCCTCAAAACCATATATTTAATCCTTTGATATATTTGTTTGATGTCCTTAATGTTGCCCTCGCTTTTTCTCCTTTTGTCAAAAATGAGAAAACATATGCTTTGAAACAGTCTTTAATTTCTTCCCATACAAGAGGAGCCAATATTTTATTCTATCTTCCGGAATTTGAATTCTGTATTCTAATTGTTCACGGAAGAGGTTAACGATGCGTCAACATAACAATGAAGCTCCCCGCGGCGACCTGCCCGCAATGCTACGCATAGCGTTGCAGGCGGGGCCGCGGGGTATTCCCTGGCCGAGCTCGGGCAGGCTGGCGAAGGCGAATAAAACAACTTTGCATTACCGCCAATTGACGATCGGAGCGGCGCCGATGCTTTCAGACGCTAAAGAAACGTATCTAAAGGTAAGCAAAAATGTTTTGAATGTCCTTGCGACAGAAGCATTCACTGATCTGGCATATTATATGAGCGCTGTGCACCTGGAAAAATTGGCGGCGATTGCCCGGGATACTGAAGCTTCGCCGGAAGAACGCCTTGTGGCCGCTGCCCTGATAAAAAACGCGGTGATCGCCGCCGAGGGGGTGTTGCCCATTTGCCAGGACACCGGCACGGCAACAGTGGTGGCATGGAAAGGCGAGGGTATCCGCACCAACGCGGATGATGCGGCCGTAATGAGCGCGGCTATCCGCGAGGTTTGGCGAAAAAATCATTTGCGTTATTCCCAGGTGGCGCCGCTGACAATGTTTGATGAAAAAAACACCGGAACTAATCTGCCGGCTCAAATTGATATCTATGCCGTTCCCGGTAAAGAATATCATTTCCTGTTCATTGCCAAAGGCGGCGGTTCCGCCAACAAGACCATCCTGCTTCAGGCTTCCAAGTCGGCCTTGAACGAAGCCGCGCTGGAAAAAGTATTGACCGAACAAATCCGCGCCTTGGGCGTAGCGGCCTGTCCGCCATATCATCTGGGGGTTCTCATTGGCGGAACCTCGCCCGAGCGCAACTTGCGCGCTCTCAAATTGGCCACGGCCGGATATTTGGACGAATTGCCGGTGCAGGGCACGCCGGACGGCGTTCCATTCCGCGATCTGGCATGGGAAAAACGCGTGATGAAAATAGCCGAAAAAACCGGGTTTGGCGCCCAGTTCGGCGGGAAACATCTGCTGTTGGATGCGCGCGTTATCAGATTGCCGCGGCATGCCGCCTCGTGCCCGATTTCAATCGGCGTTTCCTGTTGCGCGCATCGCAATATCCGCGGCAAAATCACGACCGAGGGTGTCTTGCTTGAAGAGTTGGAAAAAGCTCCGGCGCGTTTTCTGGAAGCCTGCCAGAACATACCCGGCGCGTTTGATCATATTGATCTTGACCAGCCTTTTGCCAATATTCTGACTGCCTTGAAAAAATACAAGGCCGGGTCGCTCGTGCTTTTGGACGGCACATTGGTTGTGGCGCGCGACATGGCGCATGAACGTTTTATCCAGGCCCTGCGGTCGGGCAGGGGGGTGCCGGATTATTTGAAAAAACATCCGGTCTTTTATGCGGGTCCGTCCGAAACTCCGCCGGGAAAAGTGATCGGCAGTCTCGGGCCGACGACCGCCCAGCGCATGGATTCCTACGCGCCGGAATTGATGGCGCAGGGCGCCTCGCTGGTCATGCTGGCCAAGGGTAACCGTTCGCCGAAAGTGGCCGAGGCCTGCCGGAAATTTGGCGGCTGTTATCTGGGAACCATTGGCGGCGCAGGCGCCCTGATCGCCCAGGAACATGTGGTGGCCGCGGAAGTCATTGATTTTGCCGATCTGGGCATGGAAGCCGTGCGCCGGATAAAGGTTAAAAATCTTCCCGCCTTAATCATCTTTGACTGCGGGGGCCGGAGTGCTTTCAAAAGTTGATTTTGAAAGCGCTTGCCTATCATTTTTTAATTTCAATCAGTTTGCCGCCGTTCGCGGCGGATTTCAGGCTGGCATCCAGGCAGGCCTGCGCCCGCGCTCCATCCGCAAAACTGGCCTGGCCCTGTTTATTGTTTTTGATTGCCTCAACAAATCGCCGATACATATCCGGCACGGGCGGACATCGCACCGGCCGCCAGATGTTTTTATCCACGTCTTTGCCGGTGCATATCCGCAATGTTTCCGGCGCGGGATGATCCAGGTTAATATCCAGTCCGCCCTTGTCGCCGTAGACTCGCAATGCGACCGTATTAACGTGACCGGCGGCCCATCGGCTGGAATGCAATGTTCCCATGGCCCCATTGCAGAAAAGAACAAGCGCAACCATGCTGTCATTGGCGTCCAAAATATACGGTCCGATTCGCTTCACGCCCTTGTCAAAAGTCTTGAGCTCGCATTGCAGGGCGGCTATGCTGCCGACAATAAAACTCGCGAAATCATAGAGATGCACGCCGATATCTCCCAGCACACCGGCGCTGCCATGCCGCGTGCTCAATCGCCACAGCCAGGCCTCGCTTTTTCGCCAGTCTCCCCAGGCTTTGCCCACCAGCCAACTTTGCAGATAACTGCCTTCAACGTGAATAATCCGGCCGAGTTTTCCGGAAGCGACGATTTTGGCCGCCATTTGCGCGGCGGGGCTGTTACGATAGCTGAAATTGACAGCCGTAATTATCTTTTTTGAACGGGCCGCTCCCATCATGCGGCGCGCATCCCTTAAATTATCGGCCAATGGTTTTTCGCACATGACATGCCGTCCGTGTTTGATCGCCAGCAAGGCCGTTGGAGCATGAGCCTTGTCAATGGTTACAATTGAAACGGCGTCCAGGGGTTCTTTCTTAAGCATTTCCCCGGCATCTTCATACACTTGGGCGATGCCATGTTTTTCCGCGAAAGCCTTGGCGCGCCCGGGAACTGTGTCGCAACAGGCCGTGATTTTACAGCCCCTGATGGACTTGAATCTCCCGGCATGGCTATTGGCCATGCGGCCGGTTCCGATGATTGCCAGTTTGATCATGGCTTGGTCCTCATTTTAATTTGATTGAATCATTCCCGCCTTGCCGAAATCCGCGGCCTTTGGCGCAAGCTGTTCCAGTGGCTTGACGTTAGGACAACTGTCTTTGATGTTGACGCGCGGCGACGCCCAGCGCACGGCATTGACAAGCACCTTCTGCACCTGTGGATTATAATAAATGGGATAAGTTTCATGTCCCGGCCGGAAATAAAATATACGCCCATGCCCGCGTTCCCAGCAGCAGCCGCTCCGAAACACCTCGCCGCCTTCAAACCAGGAAATGAAAATCAATTTGTCCGGGGCGGGAATATCAAACCGCTCGCCGTACATTTCCGTATGCGGCAATTCAATATATTCGCCGATGCCCTCCGTGATCGGGTGGGAAGGCTCAATGTTCCATAACCTTTCCTTTTCGGCCGCCTCGCGCCACTTGAGCGAACAATTGGTGCCCATCAGCCGCCGGAAAATTTTTGAAAAATGGCCGGAATGAAGGACGATCAATCCCATCCCCTCCAGCACGCGCCTTTGCACGCGCTCAACCACCGCGTCGCTGACCTCGCCGTGCGCGATGTGTCCCCACCAGGTTAGCACATCGGTTTCGGCCAGCACCTGCTCGGTCAAGCCGTGCTCCGGTTCCTCAAGCGTGGCCGTGCGCGCGCGCAGACCGTCATGGCCGGAAAGCATCCCGGCGATCAGCGCATGCATCCCGTCCGGATAAATCTTTTTGACGGCTTCATTCTTTTTCTCATGCCGGAATTCATTCCAGACCGTAACGTTAATCGGCTTGCTCATCTGTTTTTCCTTTCATATCATGGTTGATCTGCCAAAATTCACGGACAGAATAAACCGGAAAAGGTTTGCCGGCAAAGGAAAACTGCGCTATTAATCTTACAAAAACCGGATTTATCTTAGATGGCGAGAATATTACCCAACCTTGATGACCAATGCGACCTCTTTGGTCTGGCCCGGGATTCTATCAAGACCCATCTGAAAAAGATTTTGGCCGGAACCGGCCTGTTCAAGGTCCCAAAACTTAACGGATTGATGAGAACCATTGCCGGCATGCATTTTCATTTTATGCCCGAACTGTTTGTCCAATTGGAAGGAATAAACATGTTTGCCTGTCCCGGCGAACGGTTCCATCTGCGCCCCGGGGAAACTTGCATAATGCCGCGGGGCATGCCGCATGCTGAGACGGTCAAGCTTGCGCATGGCCGGTTTTTTATGCTGGTTTTTATGTATCATGCCCTGGAATTAAGCGTTCTCCTGGCAAACGGTTTGCAGGGCGGGCGTCCTCAGGCGTTGAAATCCATACGCATCAATCATCCGCGTGTTTTGCGCGCGGCCGAATATCTGGAGGACATTGCCCGGATTTTAGATGCCGGCGGGAGCAACACCAAAACCATTGCGCTCGGTTTGCTGGCGGCGCATCTGGCTGAAATTTTAAACATCATGAAATCCGATCCCGGAACGCGCCGCGATGAGCCATATAAAATAACGCAGGTAAAACAGCTGATTGTTTCGCGTCTGGACGACCCCGGGCTGGGGGTCCGTAAACTGGCGGAATGGAGCGGATGTTCGCCCGATTATCTGTCATACCTTTTTCATAAATGGACCGGGCAGACGCTGCTCAGCACGATTAATCGCTATCGCCTGTCCCAGGCGCAGTATCTTCTGCATAATTCCAGCAAGAACATCAAGGAAATAGCGCTCGCCGCCGGATTCGCCGATCCCGACTATTTCGGCCGATTGTTCCGTAGGACCACCGGCCAGACCCCGACCACCTATCGCCGGAAAATAAACGCAAACTTTCCGCGCTGAGCGCTGTCAAACCGGTCGGTCATCCTGGTGCTTTTGGACTGTTTTCAGATGAAACGAAAAAACCGAGCCTTTCCCCGGAACGCTTTCCACTTCAATAGCAGTTTCGTGGATTTGGGCTATTTCCTTGACAATGGCCAGCCCCAGACCGGTGCCGCGCTCATTAACGTCAACGGCCTGATTAGCCCGGAAATATTCGTCAAAAATCCGGCTCTGAAATTTTTCGTCAATGCCGATCCCGTGGTCAATAACCGATATTCTGACCGAGGAAGGCGGTTCCTCTTTAACGGCAATGGTTGCAGTGGCTCCGCGGGGAGAATAATAAATGGAGTTTTCAAGCAGGTTGGATAGCAGAATGAGAATCTGGTTTTTGTTGCATTTTACCAATGTTTTCCCTGCCGGCGGGACAACCAATGTAATTTCCCGCGCCGCGGCCAGTTCCGTCAGGTGATTGACCGCGGAGGCAATGATGTTGTCAAGCGGGCAGGGCTCCATTTTAATGTTTTCCCTGACCAGCGATTTCAGGTTGGCCAGTTCCAGCATGTCCTTGATGGCATCGGTCAGCAACAGGCACCTTTCCTTGATTTTCTTGATAATGTCCAGCGTGGTCCGGGGCATCTTGCCCGCATAACCATCCAGAATTAAATCGGCATAACTCTGGATGGCGGCGAAAGGCGCTTTCAGCTGATGCGTGGCATGCATGAGATATTTCGTTTTTTCGTTGTTGATCTGGAGAAGTTTTTCGTTGAGTTTTTCGTATTCAATTATTTTCTTTTCAAGCTCCGTATTGGCTTTTTCCAGCTCCATCGTTCTTTCCAATACGCGGCGTTCCAGGATAAGGTTATAGTCTTCCAGACGGTCGGAGACTTCCTGTTGCAAGTCCAGCAGGTGAAAAATGATGCGGGCATCTTCCGAGCCGATCACTCTGGTGTTTTCCGGTTTTTGCGCAAGAATCTGGGCGAATATTTCCTTGCGGCCGGTTACCTCAAAAATCAAATCAACTTCCTTGTCCTGGCAGACTTCAGTCAGCTGGGTATGGCATTGGATACCGTTCTGCCGGGCCAGGACAATTCCCGGCGCCGAAGGATTAACGTCACAAACGTGTTTCGTGGTAATCCCCGGCATTTTCAGCAGCATTTCAAGGATCGCGGTCCCGCCTTTGCCGGCGCCGATAATTGCTATGACTTCGGTTTTCATGGTGTATTGAATTTGTCGTTTCTTGCGTGACAAAAATCCAAGGCAAAAAAAGACTATCATAAAACAATTAAAATGCTATATTGTTTGTCAAAAAGAACCCATCTCATGAGCAAATCAATGAAAAAAATATACATTATTGATGACGACCGGAACATCGTTGAGGCCATGAGCATCGTCCTCAAGGCCCACGGCTATAAAGTGGCCAGTCAATATAACGAGGAAAATGTCATTGAAAATCTCCTCGCACAGAAACCCGACCTGGTGATTCTGGATGTCATCTTTCCCCAGAACCCCAGCGCCGGCTTTGACATTGCCCGGCAAATCAAGAACAACCAGGCCACGGCATCCATCCCGATTATCATGCTTTCGGCGATCAATGAAAAAGGGGTCTATGCCGGCACATTTTCAAACAATGACCGGGATGAAACTTGGCTGCCGGTTGATCAATTCGTGGAAAAACCCATTCAAAACAATCAGCTGTTGCGGAAGATCAAAGCTGTCCTGGAACGGAAAAGCGGCGATTCCAAGAAATGAGCCACGGTAAAACATGAAAATTCTAGCCACAGGAGGAGCGGGTTATATCGGCAGTCACACCTGCCTTGAACTGCTCCAAAATGGATATGAAGTGGTCGTGGTTGACAACCTGCAAAACAGCAAATACGAGGCGGTCAAGCGTGTGCAGGAAATCGCCGGCCGCGAGCTTCTCTTTTGCAAGGTTGATCTGCGGGACAAGGCCGAGCTGGAAAAAATTTTCCGGCAGAACCGGATTGACGCCGTCATCCATTTTGCGGGGCTCAAGGCCGTGGGCGAATCAACGCAAAAACCTCTGGAATATTATCAAAATAACATCACCGGCACCCTGGTTTTGTGCGAGGTGATGCGGCAATCAAAAGTTAAAACGATTGTTTTCAGTTCTTCGGCCACGGTCTATGGCAATCCGAAAACCGTGCCCATTACTGAAGATTTTCCTTTGTCGGCCACGAATCCCTACGGAAGGACCAAGCTGATGATAGAGGAAATTCTCGGGGATTTGTACGTTTCCGACTCCTCCTGGAATATATCAATTCTGCGCTACTTTAATCCGGTCGGCGCCCATAAAAGCGGCCGGATCGGCGAAGACCCGCGCGGCATTCCCAACAATCTTTTCCCGTATGTTTCCCAGGTGGCCATCGGCCGGCTGAAGGAATTATCGGTTTACGGCAATGATTATCCGACCCCGGATGGAACCGGCGTGCGCGATTATATCCATGTGGTTGACCTGGCAACAGGCCACCTCAAAGCTTTGGAAAAAATTGCCGGCGGAACACCCTGCGAAGCCGCAAACGCTATCCCTTCTCCCGGCAAGCCGCAGGGCTTTTCGGCGAAGAAGGGCAAAGCGGGGGGGCTGTCAGTGTATAATCTCGGCACCGGCCGCGGTTACAGCGTGCTGGAAGCGATCGCGGCATTTTCAAAAGCTTGCGGCAAAAAAATACCTTACAGGATTGCGGCGCGCCGCCCCGGCGATATCCCCGCCTGCTATGCCGACCCGGCAAAAGCCAACCGCGAATTGAACTGGCAAGCTTCCAGGGGTATTGAAGAAATGTGCGCCGATGCCTGGCGCTGGCAGACCGCCAATCCCGATGGGTATGTGGAGCGCTAGCGATAACACATGAGTATGCTTGCCGACATCATGGCCCATCGCGAACTTCTGGCGAACCTGATCATCCGCAATCTCAAGAGCCGCTACAAGGATTCGGCGCTGGGATTCTTGTGGAGCATCCTGACGCCGCTCTTCATGGCTTTCATCTACATGGTATTTCTGCGGATTTTGCGCGCCGGCATTCCCATGGAGGAAATTCTGATCGGCGTATTTGCCTGGCAATATACGGTCCAGTGCATTGGCAACGGCCTGACCTGCATCACGGAAAACGGCAATCTGGTCAAAAAAGTCTATTTCCCGCGCATGATTCTGCCCCTGGCCACCACCATTTCCAATCTGGTCAATTTTCTCCTGACTCTCATTGTCCAGTTTGCGCTCGTGGCGATCCTGCTCGGCCTGCATGGGCAGCACATCGGCGTTGCGGTCATCGCCCTTCCGGCCGTGATCGCCTTTCATTTCCTGTTTTGCTTCGGGATCGTCCTCTTTCTTTCCTGCGCCAATGTTTATTTCCGCGACCTGGAACATCTGGTAAACGTGCTGGTCACCGCGCTTTTCTTCCTGACGCCCGCCATGTACTCTTTTTCCATGGTCGCGCAGATTGCATCTGACAAGCATCTGCCGCTTCTGGCCGAATTGTACATGCTGAATCCATTGGCCGTCATTATCACCGCTTATCGCGCATTGATTCTGCCGGATGTTGTTTTCCCCGTGACCGCGGGCGCCGGCGCGGGGATTGTGATCGCCGGGCTTTTCGTCATTCTGGCCTATGGGCTCTTTCAAAAATTACAGAAAAATTTTTCGGATATGTTTTGAAGAATGAACGCCATTGAAGCAAGACTGTTGAGCAAATGTTACCGTATGCAAGGGTCGGTGGCGCCGACCATGTTCGGCAAGCTTGCGCATATCTTCCGGCGCGAGCCGCCCAAACTGCTCTGGGCCATGGACAATGTTTCCTTTGATATCCGCCGGGGCGAAACCATCGGCGTGATCGGCCCGAATGGTTCCGGCAAGAGCTCCCTGCTCAGTCTTATTGCGCGCACGACCGCGCCGACTTCCGGAAGCGTTTTTTCCCGTGGCCGCGTTTCCTCGCTCCTGGAGTTGGGCGCCGGGTTCCATTCGGAATTGACCGGCCGGGAAAATATTTTTTTGAACGGCGCGATCCTGGGCATTCCCAAAAAAACGCTTGTCAAGCGTTTTGACGGCATCGTGGATTTTGCCGGCATCAGGGAATTCCTGGACATGCCGGTAAAATTTTATTCCAGCGGCATGTATGTCCGGCTTGGGTTTGCCATTGCGGTTGAAATGGACCCGGACATTCTTCTGATTGACGAGGTGCTGGCCGTGGGCGACACGGCCTTCCAGATAAAATGCCTGGCGCGCATCCGCGATTTTCAGCGGCGTGGCAAAACCCTGGTTTTGGTCTCCCATGCCCTGCAGACCGTTGAGGAATTCTGCGACCGCGTTTTCTTGATTCACAAGGGCAAGCTGGTCTGCGAAGGGAAACCCTCCGAAGTTATTTTCACCTACCTGAAATCATACATGGGCGAGGGCGGCGGCATTCATGCCGTGGAATACGGCAGCCGCGACGCGGAAATCACCGGGGTGCGTTTTATCGGTTCTTCCGGCGCGGAAACCGGCACCTTTGGCATGGGCGAACCGTTCGCGGTGGAAATCAGTTATCGCGCCCGTAAAAGAATAGACCAACCCGTTTTTGGATTCGCCATCAAGACCGGCAACGGGTTTTTTGTTTACGGCTCCAACACCCAGATCGCCGGTTTTGGCATTGATCATGTTGAAGGGCAGGGGAGAATCATGTTGAAAATCAATCCATTGACACTGATGCACGGCAATTTCTTCCTTTCCCTCTCGGTCCATTCCTGGGATCATGCCATTCAATATCACCGCCTTGAGGACTGGTATCCTTTTGTGGTGAAAAATTCCACCCAGGAACAGGGGATTTTCCGGTTGAATTCAAGCTGGGAAATGGCAGGATAAAATGGAGGTTAAATATGGCGCTCTTGTCTCAAATCCAGAAACGTTATTCGGTCAGATCCTATCAGCAAAGAAAAGTTGAAAAGGAAAAACTGCTTGCCGTGCTGGAGGCCGCGCGTCTGGCGCCCTCGGCCAAAAATTTTCAGGAATGGCGTTTTGTCGTTGTGCAGGATGAAGCAATCCGGCGCAAATTGATGGTGGCGGCGAATAACCAGGCCTTTGTTGGCGAAGCGCCGGCGGTCATCGCCTGTTGCGCGACCAACGTGGAGTATAAAATGCGCTGCGGCCAGTATTCCTATCCGATTGATCTGGCCATCGCCATTGACCACATGACTCTGCAGGCGGTGGAGGAGGGGTTGGGAACCTGCTGGGTCGGCTCCTTCTATGAGGATCAGGTCAAGGCAATCCTTGGCATTCCCAGGGACGTCAAGGTAGTGGAGCTCTTGGCGCTCGGCTATCCGAAGGACAGCCAAAGATCAAAAAACCGTCTTCCGCTTGACAAAATCGCCTGCTTTGACAAGTGGCAATTTGCCTGAAACAAGTTTGTTTTTTTAATCAATGGCGCCAGTAAGAGCTCCAGCCGCCAAGCGCCGGCCGGTCGCCAGGGTCATCCTTAAGCAGTTCCTGGTAATACCGCGCGGCCTTTTTGAAAGCCTTGGCGTATTGGGCGATGGCGCGCGGCTGGTAATGCTTGAACCAGGGAATACCAAACAATCTTTTCCCGATGCCTTCCGAAATCGGGAGCGAGCCCGGGGGCTGGCGCAAGTCGCGGTTTGCGTTCGCAATGGCCGTCGGCTTGCCGTGGCCATAGACATCGCAGGCATGGAAAAGCGGGTGGGTATGCAGGGGCTTGTTTATGCCGGCATAAACCATGTCCGCTCCCTCGGCCCGGACCGCTTCGGAAAACCTCGTTACCGACAGTCCCTCCAGTTCTTCAGGCACATAAAGACCATGCGCCGCATACCAGCCGCCCATGGTGCTCCCCGAGTCTTTGGCCGGCCGGTGCGCCCGAATGCCGCGCACGCCCTCCAGCAAGTCCCAGAAATAATTCATGGCCTGCTGGATTTCTTTTATGCGCTCGTCATAATATTTCAACTGGACCCGTCCGACGGCCGAACTCAATTGGTGCATGCGGTATTTATATCCGCCGAGGGGAAGTCCGGCGAACGGTTTAAGCGAAGGCGTTTCAATTGAATTATTAAAGCGCTCATAATGGCCAAAAGCAACGGCGCGTTCGTAAATTTCGCGGTCATTCGTGGTCAACATTCCGGCTTCGCCGACCGCAAATGATTTTCCGCTCATGAGCGAATAACCGGCCACATCGCCGATTGTTCCCGTCTTGCGCCCCTTGTAAAGGCCGCCCTGGGCATGGGACACATCCTCAATCACCTTGATGTTATGCTTGCGGGCTATTGCTATGATCGGGTCCATATCGGCCGGATGGCCGATAAAATGGACGACAACGATCGCCTTGGTCCGATCCGTAATGCGGTGCTCAATGTCCTTTGGATCAATGCAAAGCGTGTTCGGATCAATTTCAGCGAAAACGACTGAAGCGCCAAGCGAAAAAGCCTGCAAACATGAAGCCCAGTAGGTTACGCTGGGGCAGATGATTTCATCGCCAATGCCTACCTTGCATCCAAACATGGCGCTCTGCAGGGAGGCCGTGCCGCTGGAAAATCCGAGCGCGTATTTCACCCCCTGCCAGGCCGCAAATTCCTTTTCAAATTCTTGGGTAACATCAATGCCTGACATGCCGCCGCGGCGCAGAACTTCCAGGACCGCCTTTTCATCCTCCCTGGTGATGATCGGCCAGGCAAAAAGTTTCTTATGATCGCCTTTAACGGTTTTTTTTCCGCCAAACAAAGCCAGCTTTGATTCCGTCATGATGGTTTTGCCCTTTCCATTTTATCGGTTTTTTCCAGCATTTCGCGCGCGTGTTTCAGGGTCACGCTGGTAAGGTCTCTTCCACCCAGCATTCGCGCAATTTCTTCAATCCGTGCCTCCTTGTCAAGGGGGAAAACAGCGCTGACCGTGCGCGCGCCAACGGTCTTTTTCCGGACAGCAAACTGGGTGCGGCCGTAGACCGCCACCTGCGGCAGATGCGTTATGCAGACCACCTGATGGTATCCGGCCAGCTCGTCCAGCTTCATGCCAACCACCTGCGCGGTATGCCCGCCGACATTTTCGTCAATCTCGTCAAAAATCAGCACCGGTATTTTATCCTGACCGGCCAGGATGGTTTTAAGGGAGAGCATGACGCGCGACATTTCACCGCTGGATGCGATCTGGCGCAGGGATTTTTCGGACTCCCCTTTGTTGGGCGAGAAGACGAATTCAACCCGGTCCAGGCCGGAACTCTGCGGTTCCACCTCGGCGAAGCGGATGGCAAAGGAAGCGTGGCTGAATGCCAGGTCTTTCAAATGGCGCTGCATGGTCTTGGACAGCCGGCCGGCCGCCTCAATCCGTTTCTTTCTCAGATCACGCCCTTGTTTGTCAAGCCGGACGCGGTTTTCCGCCAATTGCGCCTCAATTTGGGCCAGCCGTTCGGCGCTGTTCTGCAGATCACCCAGCCGGTCTTTAGCCCGGCCGAGCGTTTTTTTCAGGTCGGCTGTTGAACCGCCGTATTTATTTTTTAATTTATGATAGAGGGCAATGCGGTCGTCAAGATTTTGCAACCGCACGGAGTCCCCCTCTATTTTCTGGACGAAAGATGCAATCTCCCTGCTCAGTTCCTGAATCCGGGCGGCAATATCTTTTGTCTCCTTCTGCCATTCCCCGGCAACCGGGACCAAACGTGCCAGTTCGCCGCCGGAGATCTGGGCCGCGGCCAGCCGGTCAAAGGCGCTGTTTTCGGATGCGGCCAGGGCATTTTGCAGGTCCGCGGCGAGTTGAATTATCTGTTCGGCATTGGCCAGGGTCTTGTGTTCGGCGGTAATTTCCATTTCCTCATTTTCGTCAAGTCTGGCCTCCTCCAGTTCCTTGATTTGAAAGGCGAGCATGTCCATTTCGCGGGGAGCGTGGCCGCTGTCCGTTTGGAGGGCCTGCTGGCGGGCCAGAAGCTCCTGGTGTTCCTCAAAAATTGTCTGATAAGCGGCAAGGGATTTTTCATTGCGGGCAAAAGTATCAAGCAGATGAAGTTGAAAATCTATTTTCAGCAGGGATTGGTGGTCGTGCGGCCCGTGCATGTCCACCAGCAAGTCGCCGATTGATTTCAGGGCCTGCAAAGTGGACGGGCTGTCGTTGATAAACTGCCGGCCGCCCCCGGAGCCGGATATGATTCGCCGCAATATCAGCGTCCCTTCATTGCACGGCGGCAGACCGCTCTCATGCAGAAGGCGGTCAATTTCAGCGGGTTTGGATAAATTAAAGACGGCTTCAATGGAACATTGCTCTGTGCCTTCGCGGATAACGTTTTTATCCGCCCTTTCGCCCAGGAGCAGGTTCAGGGCGCCGATAATGATTGATTTGCCGGCGCCGGTTTCGCCGGTCACCACGTTGAGGCCGGGCGAAAAATCAATTTGAACCGATTCAACCAGCGCCAGATTTTTTATCTGGAGGGTTTGCAGCATCAATGCCCCCTGTGCGGACAACCGGCGCTCGGGCAGGAGGCACAGGCCGGCGGAGGGGTGGTATCTTTGCCGCGGGCGGCCGCCACGCTGAACGATGAGAAAGCCTTGACCAGGCTTTTCCCGCCGCAGTTGGGGCAAGCCGCAGGAATGTCCCGGGCCGTTTTTGACAAATATTCAAAACTCCGGCGGCATTTTTTGCATTCATATTCGTAGATGGGCATGGCTTTAATTTCCTCTCACCCAACGCGGGCTTGCGCCCGCAACCCAATTTTTGTTATGGAGGGCGAACCTGCCTGCCACGCCGTAGCTTCTGAGCGAAGGGTGGCGGTGAGCCGATTTAAGAAAGGCTCGGCTCAGCCTCGCCCTCCAACTTCTCCGCAAAATGGTCATATGTTTCAACGGAACATTAAAATTACGACTAACGGCTAATTTCAACCTCAACTGAATTGGCATTCGGTAAAACACCTTTTTTTGCCACTTTAACTGTAACCTGTCTAATTTTGGAATCGGCGAGACAAATTTCCGCGATGTGCTTGGCCAGCGCCTCCAGCAGGCAAAATGTTTTTTTTGCGGCCATGGTGGTAATGGTTCTGGATAAGACGGAATAATCAATGGTATCCGTAAGCCGGTCGGATTGTCCGGCGCGGCGCAAATCACATTTTAACGCAATATCAGCGGTTATGACCTGCTTGTGTTTGCGTTCGCGCGGCGAAACGCCGATCCGGCATTTCACGCGCAAGCCATGAAGATGAATCCAGTCATTTATTTTATCTGTGCGCATGGTCCGTCAGCAAATGCTGTCCGCCATCAACAAAAATAATCTCGCCGGTAATTGTATCGGTTTTCAGCAGAAAAACAAGGGCAGCGGCAATGTCGGCAATCGTTGGGCGGCGGCGGAGGGGAATTTTGCCGGCTTTTTCGCGCGCACTGCGTTCGGCCGGGACAAGCACCGGGCCGGGCGCAATGCCATTGACGGTTATGCCGGGCGCCAGCTCCAGGGCGGCGATTTTTGTAAAATCGGCAAGGGCTTTTTTTGCAAGCAGATAGGCGGCCAGCCCTGTTTCAAGGCCGGCGATGCGCCGGTCAAGGATATTGATGATTTTTCCCTTCCCGATTATATCGGCAAAGGCGCGCGTCATTAGAATCGGCGCCAGCAGGTTTATTTCCAGCGTATCACGGATGTATTTTTCCGAAGAATCAGCCAGTTTTTTTTTGGTAAAAACGGCGGAATTATTCACGAGGGCGTCCAGTCCGCCCAAGGCTTTTTTTGCCCGGATGATTAAATCCGCGGCGGCGCCCGGTTCGCGCAAATCGCGCTGAAGAACGCAGGCTTTCACCCCCGCACGCCCCAGGCGTTTCGCCAGCGCCTCGGCCTCGTGCGCGGAACGGTTGCAATGCAAAGCCAGCCGGCATCCCTGGGCGGCGAGCGCCTCGGCCAAACCGCGTCCGATGCGGACGGCGGCGCCGGTAATCAGAACGGCGGTGTTTTTTAATTTCATATCATTGAGCCTTGAAAACAGTATCAGCGCTGAATATTTACAAAACGCGAAAAATAACGGTCATAAAAAGCCACGATGCCCTTGAACGGAGAATAGAGAAGCCGCAGACGCACGAGCGCAAGAAACATTTCAAGCGAAGCCCTGGCAAATTGCAGGCGCGAACCGGCCACATCATGCCAGACCGAGGGGATTTCAACTATCTGAAATCCGGCGCGCTGCAGTTGGAAGAGCAGGTCAACATCAAATGCCCAGCGGGTGATGCCAAGTTTAGGCAGAATCTGCTGAACGGCGTCCCGCTTAATCAGCTTTGCACCGCATTGGGTGTCTGAAAATTTCAGGCCGAAAAGCAGGCGGACCATGCCGTTAAAAAGACGCGATGCCATTCTGCGGCGCCGGGATTGGCGGGGACTTACTATCGCCCCCCTCAGCCAGCGGGAGGCAATAATGGCATCGTCTCGGCCGATGCGGGCCGCCAGGTCTTGGAAGGCGGCGGGCGGCGTGGAACCATCCGCATCCACGAATCCGATCAAATCGCCGCTGGCCCGGGCAAATCCGAGCATGATGGCGCCGCCCTTTCCGATTTTCCTGGGCTCCACGATGCATTTTATCTGTCCGAATTTTGCCGCGTATTGTCTGGCGATATCTGCGGTCTGGTCGGAAGACCCGTTGACCGCGATCAGCATTTCAAAATCAGCGCGGTAAATTTGCGCAAAGAAAGGGAGGTATTCATCCAGCATCCGGGCCAGACGTTTTTCCTCATTATGTGCCGGGACAATGATGGTGAGTTGCATATTATTCAGAATATTCTGACTGCTGCGTCTCTCTCCTGACAGCCGTTTTTTTCAGACGTTGGCAATTTTGGCTTTTTGAACCGGAATTCTCCGGCGGATAAAGGTCGGGATATCAAGATTACTGCCGTCAACGATGGTCGGATTGATCCCCTTGAAACGGCCCTGTTCAACCGCATCAAACAAGCCGGTTTGAATCAGGTCGGGTTGCCCGGATTCGGAAAGTTCCTGCGCCGGAACTTTCGCAAAGTCCTGGCGGGCGGGTTCGGCTTCGGCCGACGCATGTTCGGCGGCCGGAAGTCTTTTTTCCGTTGCGAGAACGGTGACGTGAATTTTATCGCGCCATTCCGGCTCGCAGCCCACGCCGGTCATGGCGAGCACATCCTTGCGGCCGAGCGCCAGAACGCCTTCCACCACGCGGTTGACATCGGCAATGGAAAGGTCGGCGCCGCCGATGACGCAGATCACAAACGCATCCGCATTGGCCAGGGTCTGGCCGTTGTTGAAGAGCGCGTGTTTTTTAATGCCTTCCAGGACCATCGCAATTTTCTGTTCGCCCTCGCCCTCCGCACAACAGAAAATACAATTGCCGTTGCTCTTCTGGAGAAAGGCGCGCAGGTCGGCGAAGTTAAAATTGATTATGGAACTGCGGTTAAGCACCCGCCATAATTCCTGAATTCCGGCGGCGAGCATTGTTTCGGCCCGGCGGAAAGCTTCCCGGATGTTGGCCTTGTCTTCAAGCAGTGACACCAGCCGCTGGCTCGGCAGGCAGATAACGCCGTCGGCCGCACCCCGGATTGCCAGCAGGCCGCGTTCGGCCTTTTCTTTGCGCCGCGGGCCTTCAAATTCAAAGGGCAGCATGACAAAGCAAAGCGTCAGCGCGCCCGCTTTTTTGGCCTCTTCAATCAGGAACGGCGCAACGCCGGAGCCGGTCCCGCCGCCGAGTCCGGCCACGAATATGGCCAGATCAATGCCGGTAAACAATGGGCGCAATTTTTCAACGTCCGCCGCGGCCGCCTGCCGCGCCACGCGCGGGTCGCCGCCGGTCCCCAGTCCTTTCAGCATTTTTTCGCCGATGGGGATGCATTCAATCCCGTCCAATTCAGCCAAGGCCCGCTGGTCGGTATTGACGCCGACTATTTTTGGGCCGTTCGGCCATTGCCGCGCTATGACTCGGGCGGTGTTACAGCCGCCGTTGCCGATGCCGGCAATCAGGAGCGACAATTGGCGGCTGGATGATGAAATTGAATCATGCATGTGACATCACGTCTGTCCGACGAACCATCGTTTGATAAGATTTCCCAGGGAAACTGATTCCGCCGCGTTCCTTGTTGCGCTGCGGATTGCGTAGCGGATCATGCCCAGCGGCGCCGCGTATTCCGGGCCTTCCTGCACGGTTGAGATGCCGCTGAAATGGCGCGGTTTGCCGATGGCGCAGGACACCCCGAATATCTGTTCGGCCAGCATTTCCGTGCCCTTCAGACGCGATCCGCCGCCGGTCAGGATAATGCCCGCGCCGAGTTCCTGGAGCAAAGACTTTTTTTCCAGTTCATCTTTGATGATCTTGAACGTTTCATCCAGGCGGGCGTTGATAATGGCATTCAGGTCGCCGCCGGTTACCGAACAGGCCGGGAAACCGACTTCCAGCGGAATGGCTATGCGGCGGAAATGGTCAGCGGCGTCAATCAGGGCGGCGCCGGCCTCGTGTTTTAAAGCCTCGGCGCGGCGGAGGGAAATGGTGAACCCCTGGGAAATGTCATTGGTGAGATGATCGCCGCCCACGGCAATGATTCCCATGGAGGCAATGGCATTGTCGGCGTAGACAACATGGCTGGTGGTGCCGCCGCCCAAGTCAATCGCCGCCACGCCGCATTCTTTCTGCTCCGGCGTAAGCGTGGCCAGGGCCGAGCATAATCCGCCGAAGGCGACGTCCAGAACCTCCAGCCCCACGTTGCGCGCCGCCTGGATTGTATTATTCAGTATGTTCCGCGAACCGTGCACGATGAGCATGTCCAGTGAGAGGCGGGCGCCGTGCATGCCCAGCGGATTAATCACTCCGCCCTGGCCGTCAACCGAATACATTTGGGGGATGGTGTGGATGCGCTCGTTTTCATGCGGCAAATTGATGGCCCGCGCAATGTCCGTGACATCATCAATATCATCGGCACTGATGCCATGGGCCGGATCAAAGACCGAGACGCTTCCCTGATTGACTGATCCGTGGATATGTTCTCCGTTGACAAGCAGGTAGACCTGTCTTATTTCCACCGCGCCGCTGGTCTCGGCCTCTTGAATGGCGGTCTGGACACAGGCGGCCGCCTTTTCCATGTCCACAATGACGCCTTTGCGCACCCCGCAGGAGGGGCAATTTCCCATGCCGGTTATCATTATGTTACCGTCCTCGCGCGGTTCCCCTACCAGCGCGCAAACTTTGGAAGTCCCTATTTCAAGGACGGCGATCGGCGCTTTTGTCATCATCTCTCCTTTTCAATTCCACCGGCAAATTTCATAGCATGAACGGGGGATGATGTCAATGAAAGCGTAAAGCGGGGGTTAGTATTCCTGGGCCGGAAAATTGTTTTCCACGGTCATATCAATGAAGGCTATTTTTTTTCCGCGCGCCGCGGCTGATTGCAGGCTTTCGGCGAGCCGGGTTAATTTCCTTTCCAGGCTGTCGCGCGCGAAATTTGACGGCCGGTCCATGTCGGTCCAGGACAATTTAACTTTTTCGCCGTCAGCGAGCGTGAGTTCCAGCGCATCCGCCCTGCTGACGTCAATGTTTTTAATTTTTACGTAATTTCCGGCCGGCGTGGTATCGCAGACCGCCAGCACCTCCAGGGCGTGGACGGTTTTTTTTTCATCCAGTTGAATGCCCGGCCTGAGACCGGCCAGTCTATGCCCGGAAATGACGGCCAAGTTTTTTGATCCCGATGAAGTTCCCAGGACGCGGCCCTCGCGGTCAATCGTCAGATAATAAGCGCCCATGTCAAGGCGCGCCACCGGAAGACGTTCGTGAATTACTACGGTCAGTTCGCCGGGCAGACACCGGCTGAACTCAGCGTCTTTAATCCGCGGCACTTTTTTGAGAAGGGCGGCGCGTTCTTTCGTCATGTTAAACGCAAACAGGTTGGAACAGGTGTTGAGCTCCAGATATTCGGAAATATGTTTTGGCGTCACCACTTCGCCGTCGCATTCAATTTTAACGGCGCGCAGGCGGAAAATATCATTCTGGAAGAACAGATAGCGCCCGATGGACTGGGCCCCCAGCCATGCCAATATCCCGCACGAGGCCAGTCCCGCCGCGGCCATGAGCGCCGCAAGCGCCATCCGCAGGATTAACATCTTGTTGCGGCGGATTTTTGCGCTGAACGCCGTCACCTGCAGAACCTCGCCGGTGTTTAATCCGTCATGCCGGCCTGAGCGCCGTTTTTTTGTTCTTTTTCCCCACATGCGAATCGCAGTTGCTCCTTTCTTTTGCCAGCGCCAATAAAAAATTTATTTCAGGTTTATGCTCTCAATGCGTCCGGGCCGGAAAAAAAAGTTAAATCGCCGCCATTTCCATAATGAGCTCGCAAAGGGCCGGAAAACTGTAGCCCGCTGATTTGGCCGCCTTGGGCAAAAGGCTTGTTTCCGTGAATCCGGGAATGGTGTTCAATTCCAGCACATAGAGGCCGCCCGCCGGGGATAATCGCAAGTCAACCCGTCCCAATCCGCGGCACTGGAGCGCGCAATAGGTTTCCCACGCCAGTCTCTGGCATAAGATGGTTTCCTCCTTTTTCAGCGGGGCAGGCACAAGGTATTCGGTCGCGCCTTTGGTATATTTCGCGTGATAATCGTAGTTGCCTTCGGGAGCCCTGATTTCAATCACCGGCAGAACTTCGGTGCCCACGATGCCCACCGTAAGTTCCCGGCCGGCAATATATTCCTCCACCAGCGCGTCATTATTATATGTCATTGTTTCCGCCAGGGCGGCGATCCATTCGTTTTCTTGCAAAACCCGATGCACGCCGAAGCTGGAACCTTGCCGGGTCGGCTTGACAATAACCGGCAGGGGCAGGGTTCGTTGCTTTCCGGGCTGCAGGATTTCAAAGGCCGGCGTGGATATTTTGCGGCGCGCCAGGATGTCCTTGGTCAGGTCTTTGGCAAAAGCGAGCCGGCTGCCTTCCGGATTGGCGCCGGTATATGGAATGCGCCGTTTTTCAAGGATCTGCTGGATTTGACCGTCTTCGCCAAAATCGCCGTGCAGGGCGATAAAAACCGCCTCCACTCCGTCCGGAACAGCAAAGTCCGGGCCGGTGACATCAATTTCTTGGACAATGTATCCGGCCCGACGCAGTCCGGCTGCGACGGCGGCGCCGGAGCGCAGGGAAACTTCGCGTTCTTTTGAAAAGCCGCCCTTCAGCACCGCGACATGCTTGAACTTTTTTTTCATTCCAGATATTCAACCTCTCTTTTTAAATCCACGCCGTATTTCATTTTAGCCAGATAACGCGCAATTTCAATCAAGGCCAGCACGTCAGAGGCGCTGGCGCCCTTTTCGGTTGTGATTATATTGGCGTGCTGTTCCGAAAATTTTGCCCCGCCGATTTCCCGGCCTTTCATTCCCAGGCTTTCAAGCAGGCGGCCGGCCGAATCTCCTTCCGGATTTTTGAAAATGGAACCGGCCGAGCGCAATCCTTTCATCCATTTGCGCCGTCCGTGAATTTGATTTATTTTTTTATCAATAACCGACGCTTTTCCCCTTTTCAGCTTCAGGTCCGCCTCAAGGACAATCCGGTTGTCAAGGCCGCGGCAGGCGCGGTATGAAAAACCAAGTTGTTTTTGATCAAGAACTTTAACGGAGCCATCCGGTTCCATTACTTTAACATGGCTGACAATGTCGCCGAATGCCCGGCCCCAGGCGCCGGCGTTCATCCGCACTGCGCCGCCGATCGTTCCCGGTATCCCCGCCAGGAATTCTACTCCGGCCAGGCCATGCTGGGCGGTCCAATTGGTCAGTTTCTGCAAACCGATTCCGGCGCCGGCCGTGACCTCATTATCGCCCTGCCGGCTGATTTTCTGCCAGGCCGCGCCCATCAGGCGCACCAGAATACCGCGCACGCCCAGATCGCTTGCCAGCACATTGCTCCCGGCTCCGATCATTCTGACCGGGATGCGGTTTTTGGCGGCCCATCTGACAACCAGCGCCAAATCGGCTAAACTGCCTGCTTCAATCAAAATATCAGCAGAACCGCCGACCTGCAAGGTTGTTTTTATGGCCATGGGCTCATTGAATCTTATGGAACTGGATTTTAATTGACTGCCCAGGACTTTTGAAACGTTGAACATCCAACATTCAACATCCAACTTAGAACGGTAGGACTTGCCTCGGCGGAGTCTTTGGTAAATCCGAGGTTTGAGTTTAATGTTTTCCGCCCTGGCGGATCCGCCTTTTGGCGGAAAAGTTGTGGCTTTGCCGCGAAATAATTCATTTTTTGCCCAGGCGCCGATTTTTACCACATCGCCGGCGCCAATGACCAGAATGCCGTCGCCGGGTGCGGCCCTGGTTTTTAAATAATCCCAGGCCTGCCGCAACGAACGGGCGCAAACGGTCCTGATTTTGCCCTTCTTCGCCATCTTGGCTTCGCAGGGTGCTTCACCGTATTGCCGGAATTGTTCATAAAGGTCCCATGATGTTCCGCCGGGAATTTCCGTTTCGGAAGCCTCATAGACCGGGCACAAGATCAGCTCATCCACGCCGCGGAAGGCCGGCGGGAAGAATTTTCCCAGAGCGTTTGTTCTGCTGTAACGGTGCGGTTGAAACACGGCCAGCCACCGGTTTCTTTTCAAGGCGCGGATGCCGCTCAACAGCGCGGCCACTTCGGCGGGGTGATGGGCATAATCGGATATGACCAGCAAATCATTCCTTTCCACTATTTTTTCAAACCGTCGCGCGGCCGGCTGAAATTCGGACAAGGCGCGGGCAATATCGGCAAAAGGGAGGCCGAGTTCAAGGCCGACGGCGCAGGCCGCCGCGGCGTTCAGGGCATTATGCCGGCCGGGCACAGGCAGGCATATCTGCCCCAGCTTTTTTCCATGGAATTCCAGAGAACAACCGAGCCCGCGCGAATTATCCTTCCATTGCGTCAGCCGTAAATCAGCGCCGGCGGAAAAGCCGTAGGATATGGAATTTTGTAATTTGCCGGCAACTTTTCCGGCCACTTTGTCGTCGCGGCAGTAGAGCACTGTGCGCCGGGTGTTTTCAGCCATTTGCGCAAAACATTCCTCAAGCGCGGCCAGATTTTTGAAATGTTCCGCGTGATCAAAATCAATGTTGGTGATGACGGAGATATAAGGATGGTAACAGATAAGCGTGCCGTCGCTTTCATCGGCCTCAAGGACGATGTTTCTGCCCGCTCCCCATCCGGCCACGCCTCCCAAGGAAGAAACTTCGCCGCCGATGCAGAAGGATGGTGTCAGGCCGGCCTTGCGCAGAATTTGGGTGATTATGGCGGTGGTCGTTGTTTTGCCGTGGGTGCCGCTGATGCAGATGGATTCGGCGGCGGAAGACAGCGCGGCCAGTACCAGGCCGCGCCGGAATATTTTTTTACCCGCTTTATGGGCCGCCTTGAGTTCCGGGTTGTTTTCCGCCACCGCACTGCTTCTGATAAGCCAGTCGGCGCCGGCAATATGGGCCGGATCATGGCCGGAGAAGACAGCTATACCGCGTTTTTTAAGCCATGCGGCGAGATGGTTTGGGGCCTGGTCGCACCCGGTCACCTTAAAACCGTTTTTTCTTAAGAGAAAAGCCAGGCCGGCCATACCCACACCGCAAACGCCCAGCATATGCACATGCGTTTTTTTTTCGCAGAGGAACTTCTTAATAGCGGCCATTTCGCCGATCATATTATTTTCTGGCATTTCAGTAGCCGTAAGAGTTCAGTCTTTTCCGGTTTTCAGCACAAGATCGGCGAGCGCGCCGGCGGCGTCCCTGTCCGCGCGTTGCCAGGCCGCATTTTTCATGCGTTCCAGTCTGTCATGGTCCGCCATGAGTGCGGAAATATAATCCATCAGCCATTGCGGGGTCAGATGTTTTTCTTCAATGAGATCGGCCGCGCCGGTCTTGGCGCAGGAGCGCGCATTGGCCAGCTGATGATTTGAAGCGGCGTGCGGGTAGGGGATTAAAAGGGCCGGTATGCCGTATTTTGCGAGCTCGGCGCAGGTTGATCCGCCGGCGCGGCAGACGGCCAGGGAAGTCCGCGGAAAGGCCTGATCCATATTCTGCAGGAAGGCAAAAACGAGATGGGGGACGCCCGCGGCCAGATATGTTTTCCTGACACTGTTTTCATCCTCGGCGCCGGTCAAATGAATAATCTGCACGGCTTTGCCGCTGGCATGAATATTTATAACGGCCCGGGCCGCAATTTCATTCAATTTGCGCGCGCCGCGACTGCCGCCCATCGCCAAAATTGTGAAAACTCCGGGCTGGAGAACATTCCAGTCCGTAGGCGTGTTTTCAACGCCCATTTTCCGCAGAGGTATGCCGGTGTAAATCATGTTCGGGTGGCGGATATAATTGGCGGTTTCTTGAAATCCCAAGGCAAACACGTTCGCCCAGCGGCTCAGAAACCGGTTGGCTTTTCCCGGGATAACATTGGCTTCATGCAGGACAATCGGGATAGAGAGTGAAACCGCAGCCATGACCGGCGCCACAGAAGCATAGCCGCCCATGGCGAGCAAAACATCCGGCGGCCGGAGCCGCATGGCGCGGCGGCACTGCCAGAATGCTTTCCAGAACAGCCAGAACGCGCTAAAATATTTCACTCCCGGCCGCGAGGGTAAGCCGCGGGCGTGAACAGTGATGACGCTGCCGCTCCATCCGGCAACGGCTTTTTTCTCAATATCTTTGCCGCCCAGCCAGAGTGTTATTTCGTGCCCGCGCTCGCGTAAAACTTCCGCCGTGGCCAGCCCCGGAAAAAGATGCCCGCCGGTGCCGCCGCATGCAATGCCGATTTTCATGTTAATTGCAAAGGTTGTAAAATTCAAGCGTCGGGTTCTAATAACTTTGAACCTTGAACCGGTAAAACCGTCAGAACCGGTGCACCCGGTCTTTAATAATCCGGATATCGGCGCTCTTGATCTTGTCCTGTTCGTGTTGCGCGATATTGATTAAAACCCCGATTTCAACCAGGGACATGATAAGGCTTGAGCCTCCAAAACTGATGAAGGGCAGGGGGAGGCCCTTGGTCGGCAGACAGCCGGTGACCACGCCGATATTGATGGCGGCCTGAAGCGTTATCATCATCACGATTCCAAAGGCCAGGAGTTTGCCGAAGACATCCGGCGCCCGGAGGCTGATTTTGAAGCCGCAGAAAAACAATCCGGCAAACAATATGACCACCGCCGCCGTGGCAAACACGCCGAGCTCCTCGCCGATGATGGCAAAGATAAAATCGGTGTGGGCCTCCGGCAGGTAATACTGTTTCTGCATGCTCTGGCCCAGTCCCACCCCGCCCATGCCGCCGGCGATAAAGGCATTGATCGCGCTGACCAGCTGGAAGGAATATGTCTGGGAATATTTATCCGGGTCTAGGAAGGCCAGAATGCGGTGCATGCGGACCGGGTCGCGCATAACCGCCAGGGAAAAAACACTCAATCCGCCGCCGGCAAATAACAGCAGATAGCCTATGCGCGCGCCGCCTGCATACATCACCGCCATCCCGACTACCGCGGAAAGCATGGTGGTGCCGAAGTCCGGCTCCAGAAAAATAAGGCCGGTCGCAATGCCCAGCAGACAGCCGGGCAGCAAGGCTCCCCGCATGAAATCCGGCGCATGGCGCTGTTCGCGCGCCATCCACCATGACATGATCAGAATCAGGGCGAACTTGGCAAACTCGGAAGGCTGGAGACCGAGCGGTCCGAAATGAAGCCACCGCCTGCTTCCCCCAATTTTGACTCCTATGCCGGGGACAAAAACAAGCGCCAGCAAAATAACGGCCAAGCCGAATACAGGAACAGCAAGAAAACGCCAGCGATGATAATCCAGACGGCTGGCAGCGACGCCGGCGGCCAGGGCAAATAATCCCCAGAGAAGCTGGCGTTTGACAAAATAATGGGGGTCACCGTATAAAGCCTGCGCCTTAATGCCGCTGGTGCTGGCCAGCATTACTATGCCCAGGACCAGCAAGCAGAGAACAATCAAGACAATAATAGTGGATGTTTTCCACATTACCCGCGCCTGTTATTGCGGCAGGAAAGAAAAGACCTTAGGGGATTATTATTTTTTGGCCGGCTTGGACAGTCCGGTTTGTTCCCAATTTATTCGCGGCGGCGATATCTTCCACCGTTACCGCGTATAATTTGGCGATGGAACTCAAATCCTCACTCGGCGCCACCACATGGGTTATCCCGGAGCCAGAAGTTTTTGCGGGGACGGCAGTGGCGGATGAAACCTCGCCCGTCGCGGCCGGAGGATTAACTGCCGGCGTTTCCGTTTTGACCGGGGCGGGGCTGGCGGACGTTTCCGGGGCGGCCGGGGCCGGAGCGGCTTCCGGCGTCCCTTCCGATTTCTTGGCGCCGGGAATGATTAATTTCTGGCCGACTTTCAGCTTGTCATTAACGAGTTTGTTGACTTCCCGTAATTCGCTGATTTTTACTTTGAATTTGGCGGAAACCTTGGACAAACTGTCGCCGGCTTCAACCACATATTCATTTATACCGGCCGCCAGGCTGGGGGAAGCTTCGCTTTTCTTCTCTTTCGTTGTTTTGGACTTGGCGGTTTTTGAAACCGGAGCGGCGACAGCTACATGGGAACGCTTGGGGATAATAAGTTTTTGTCCGACGCGGATTTTGTTTGGATCGGTCAGTTTATTCAATGCCGCCAGCTCGCTTCTGCTTACATTGTGCTTCTGGGCGATAGAACCGAGGGAGTCGCCGCTTTTGACGGTATATTCAATCGTTTCCTCGCCCTTTATCTCAAGCGGGGCAAGGGGTTCAACTTTAGCCGGTGCCGCGGATGGAGCGCTCAAGGGCGGCATGACCGGAGTCTGGGAGACGGTATCCCCGGTTGGTTTTTTAGTTGTTTTGCAGCCCTGGACAAGAAACAACGCCGATATCGCCACGCAATGCACGCCAATCACCACCGTCATCAGGACAATTATCTTCTTCATTACATCTCCTCTTTAAAGATTTAATTAAAAACCGCCTTTTATATTCCATGCCTGGCTTTTTTTGTCAAGAGTTTTTTGCAATAATTTTCCCGGGATTTTCTTATGGCAGGGGCAATGATAAATTATCCGATATCTTTTCTTGAAAATCCGGCCACAAATCAGATATTCTCTTTGCTGTTTTTTCAATTTAGGATCAAATAAATAGAAAGAAAGGAAAACACAAAAAATGCTGCCGACTGTAATGGAAATGGTGCGCAACAAAGCCAAAACGGTAAAACACAGGATATGCCTGACCGAAACCGACGATCCACGCAATCTCCGCGCCGCGGCAAAACTTGTCCAGACCGGCCTTGCCCGGCCGGTATTGGCGGGCAATGGCGCGGCCATTGAAAAGCTGGCGCGCGAGCAATCAATCAGTCTCAACGGGGTGGAGGTGGCGGATATTCAGAGTTGGCCGCAATTTGACAGATACGTTGACACGGTTCTTGGAATTCGCAAGGGCAAGGGGCTGACTTTGCCGCAGGCGCGCGAATGGCTTCAGGACACATGCGTTTTTGCCGCCGCCATGGTCTGCGCCGGGGACGCGCACGGTTATGTTTCCGGCGGCGGCAATCCCAACGGCTACAATCACAATACCGGCAGTAAAATAAAACCGGCGCTGCAGTTGTTCAAAACCGTGCCGGGCATCCGCATCGCTTCCGCGTATTTTATCATGCAACTGCCGAAACAGGAAATCGGATTCAATGGGGCGCTTTTTTACGCTGATTGCGGACTAAATATAAACCCAACCGCGGATCAGCTGGCGGAAATCGCCGTGGCCACGGCCAGAACCTTCAAGGCCCTGACCGCTTCCGAGCCGCGCGTGGGGATGATCAGCGCCTCAACCAAGGGGTCGGCCAAAGATCCGATCATTGACAAGGTCATAGAAGCGACCGCCAAAGCCAAAGCCATCGCGCCGGAACTGAAGATTGACGGCGAACTGCAGTTTGACGCGGCGATTGTTCCGGAGATCGGCGCGCGCAAGGCGCCGGGCTCGCCGGTCGCCGGTAACTGCAATGTTTTGATTTTTCCGGACCTTAATTGCGGCAACGCCATTTACAAGGCCACGGAGCGCCTTGCGGGGGCGACGGCCACCGGCCCGCTTGTGCAGGGACTGCGCCGTCCGTTCAACGATGTGTCGCGCGGTTGTTCGGTGGAGGATATCGTTGACTGCGCGGCCATGGCCGCCATCACCGAATGGGTTTGACGCGCGCGAAAAAAACTAGCACATCGCATATTGCTTTTTTGTTTAATATCATTTATTGTCTGCACTCATGAAAGCCGTGGTCCTTGCATATCATGATATCGGCTGTGCCGGCCTTGAGGCCCTTTTGCGTCATGGCTGTCAGGTCCAGGCCGTTTTTACCCACCGCGACAATCCGAATGAGACGATCTGGTTTCACTCGGTGGCCGAGCGCGCTTCAAAAGCCGGTATTCCGGTCTATGCGCCGGAAAATATCAATCATCCGCTCTGGGTCGCCAGAATCAGGGCGTTAAAGCCGGACATTATTTTTTCATTTTATTACCGGCAGATGGTCAAACCGCCTGTCCTTGATATCCCCCCCAAAGGGTGTCTCAATCTGCATGGTTCGCTTCTGCCAAAATATCGCGGACGCTGCCCGGTCAACTGGGTCCTGATCAATGGCGAAAAGGAGACGGGGGTAACCATGCATTATATGACCCCCCGTCCGGATGACGGCGATATTGTTGCCCAGGAAAAGGTTAAAATTGACGGGAATGACACGGCTTTTACCCTCTTTGGCAAAATGACGGATGCCGCAAAGAAAATGCTGGACGAAGCTTTGCCGCGGATTCTGTCCGCCAAGGCGGGGCGCATAAAACAGAACAACGCTTTGGCTTCTTATTTCGGCGGTCGCCGGCCGGAAGACGGCGAAATTGACTGGAACAAAAACGCCGAACAAATAAGCAACCTGGTGCGGGCGGTGACCAAGCCGTATCCGGGAGCCTTCACTTTTTCCGGCGACCGCAAACTTATCATCTGGTCGGCTTCGGTCAAAGCCGGCGGCAAGGCGGCCCAGCCGGGCCAGGTGTTAAATGCCAATCCCTTTACGGTGGCCTGCGCGAGAGGCACCTTGCAGATTGAACAGGCCCAGATTGAAAACGACGTCTTTATGAAAGGCGATCAGGCGGCAAACGCCCTGGGGATTGTCAAGGGCGGCAAGCTTGGACCCCGGCGCAAGGCAAAAGCCGGCCGCAAGACTTCCGTTTTGATTCTCGGCGTGAATGGTTTTATCGGCAACGCGCTCAGCGAGCGTTTGCTGGAACACGGCGGCTACGAAATTCACGGCATGGACTTGAGTTCGGACAAGATAACCAGGCTTTTAAAAAACAAGAAATTTCATTTTGACGAGGGCGACATCTCCATCCACCGCGAATGGATTGAATATCATGTGCGCAAATGCGACATCGTCCTTCCGCTCGTCGCCATTGCCACGCCGATTGAATACACGCGCAACCCATTGCGCGTCTTCAGCCTTGATTTTGAGGAAAACCTCAGAGTGGTGCGTTATTGTGTCAAATATCAGAAGCGCATAATATTCCCCTCCACCTCCGAGGTCTACGGCATGTGCGATGACGATGAGTTTGACGAGGACAAGTCCCGCCTGATTCTCGGTCCGATCCGCATGCAGCGCTGGATTTATTCGTCTTCCAAACAGCTCCTGGACCGCGTTATCTGGGCCTACGGTCAGCATGAAAAACTGCGCTTTACGCTCTTCCGCCCGTTTAACTGGATCGGGCCGCGCCTGGACAGTCTCACCGCCGCGCGCATCGGCAGTTCCCGCGCCATCACCCAGTTGATTCTCAACCTGGTTGAGGGCAGTCCCATCCGCCTGATTGACGGCGGCGCCCAGAAAAGATGTTTCACGGATGTGCGCGACGGCATAGAGTGTCTTTTCAGGATCATTGAAAATCCGGGCAATGTCTGCGACGGCCAGATATTCAATATCGGCAATCCGGATAATGAGGCCAGCATCAAGGAGCTGGCCGAAATTCTTACCCGTAAATTTGAACGGCATCCTTTGCGCGGTAAATTTCCGCCCTTGGCCGGCATGCAGGAAATGGAAAGCGGACGCTACTACGGCGAGGGGTATCAGGATGTGGCCCATCGCCGGCCGAGCATTCGCAAGGCCACAAAACTGCTGGGCTGGACACCGCGGATTGGCCTTGAGGAAGCCATTGGCCGGACGCTGGATTTCTTTGTGCGTGAAGCGGCTTCTTCCGGCGAGTTCAACATCGCCGGCGATGAGTAAATCAGCAGTGTTTTGTCATTCCCGATCCGCCACAGGCGGAATCGGGAATCCAGAGAAATCATTGCAAATCATTTCTGGATTCCCGCTTTCGCGGGAATGACAGTTGTTCTACTGATGAGCTTTATCTTAATCCTGCTTAGTTACTCATAACTGATGTGACACAATGAAAATCGGCCTGAGAGTTGACGTGGATACATTCCGCGGCACGCGCGAAGGTGTTCCCCGCCTATGCAAAATCTTTGCCGACCACCGCATCCAAGCCTCCTTTTTCTTTTCCGTCGGCCCGGACAACATGGGCCGGCATCTCTGGCGGCTTTTTAAACCGGCCTTCCTTGCCAAAATGCTGAGGAGCAAAGCCGGCAAACTTTACGGCTGGGATATTCTGCTCCGCGGCACATTTTGGCCCGGGCCAATTATCGGCAAAGAATGCGCGCAAACAATACGCGCGGCATCCCGGGACGGGCATGAAATCGGGCTGCACGCCTGGGATCATCACAAATGGCAGGCGCATATTGGCAAGATGGATGCTGACACAATCCGCGCGGAACTTGGGCGCGGATTTGAACTGCTTTCCAAAATTACCGGCGCGCCGCCGACTTGTTCGGCGGTCCCCGGCTGGAAATGCACGGAGCAAGTTTTGATTGAAAAGCAAAAATTCCCCTTTGTCTACAACAGCGATTGCCGCGGACATTCGGTTTTTACGCCGGTGGTGGACGGCAAGCGGTTGAGTCAGCCGCAGGTGCCGGTTACCCTGCCGACTTATGATGAGGTTGTCGGCCGGGGAGGGATTACCGCCGGACTATTCGGCGATTATATCCTTTCACAATTGCGGCCGGATAAGCTCAATGTTTTGACGATTCACGCCGAGGCGGAAGGGATTGCGATAAAAAATGAATTCATCAAATTCATTCAAAAAGCAACGGCGCTCGGCCACGAGTTTTCCCCCCTGGGCGCGTTGCACGGCGGCGCGGAGGCAATTCTGCCGGGCATGATTTCGGAAGGAGAAATTCCCGGCCGGGAAGGGTGGGTCAGCGTGCAGGGAGATTGTGTTTAAATTTATGGCTAGGAATTTCAATGTTGCTGCCAAAAGTAAAAATGTATTCTGGATTCCCGCTTTCGCGGGAATGACAGAATGTGAACACGTTATTTGCCGCGCGTTTCGCATATCTTGCCACGTCTATTGGCGTTGCGTGGCTGTCATTCCCGACTTGATCGGGAATCCAGGATTTTCTTGTTGCGGCGCCTATGCCTAATTAAAAGAACTGCTTTAATATTAAACCTGTAATTGGAGGGAATATGCCGGTTATTTTCAAGACTGTTCTTTTGCTTTTGACCTCAAATATTTTCATGACTTTCGCCTGGTATGCGCACCTGAAAAATTTGGGCAACCGGCCCTGGGTGATTGCCGCGATCGTAAGCTGGGGCATTGCGCTTTTTGAATATCTTTTCCAAGTGCCGGCCAACCGGATCGGTTTCCGTGAGTTGAGCCTGCCGCAGTTGAAAATCATGCAGGAGGTGGTTACGCTTTCCGTCTTTGTCCCCTTTGCCGTCTTTTACATGAAGCAATCCGTGCGGCTGGACTTCCTCTGGGCGGGTTTGTGCCTCTGCGGCGCGGTCTTTTTTATCTTCCGCGGCGGGAGTTAATCCGCCTGTGGCGGATTAATCCTGAGCAAATTCCAAGGCGCTTCGCGCGGGACGCGCCGAAGGGTTAATTATTGCTCCCGAAAGTCCGGCTGATCCTGAACCGTCTCAATAAAAGCCAGCATGTTTTCCAGCGGCACATCGCCTTCCACGGCATGCGCCGGGGCGAGGATGTATCCGCCCTCGCGTCCAAGATCAATCAGACGTTTGGTTTCTTTTTTCACATCATCGGCCGTTCCATAGGGAAGAACCTTCTGGGTTGATAAACCGCCGAAAAACGAAAGTTTTCCCCTGTATTTGGCGATCAGCGCGGCGGTATCCATGACTTCGGGTTGAAAAGGATTGAAACAATTGAGGCCGATGGAAACGAGGTCATCAAACAGTTCATCCACGTCGCCGCAGGAATGAATGCTTACGTATTTGCCGGCCTTATGCGCCTCGGCATACATGCGTTTTAATTCCGGAAAGATGAACTCCCGCCAGACAACCGGCCCCATCTGCAGGCCGATTTGCTGTCCCCAGTCATCGCCGAAATGAACGGCGTCAATTTCATAGGTTACCGCTTGGCGGATTTGGGCAATATTGAAATCCGCGATTGTCCGCAGGAGGTCGCGCACAAAATCGGGATGATCGTAAAAATCCATCATCAGGTTCTCCATGCCGCGCAGGGTCCAGGCGCGTTCATAGAGCGAAAACCCGATGGCAAATTCAAGGAAACAATCCTTATATTTTTTGATTTTCTCCGGCAAATCCGCAAAAAAGCGTTTGTCCAGCGGGTCGGGAAATTCGTAGCCTTTCAGGGTCGGCTCCGGCAGGACACAACCTTTGACAATGCCGATATCCTTGTCAACGCTCCGGTCCCAGACCACCCCGAAAATATCGCGCACGCAATCGTTGCCGACATCTTTAAATCGGTCGCCGGTGCCCAGCCGGAATATGTGATTCTGCATTTTTGTCTCGGCAGTGGTCTCGGAGCCGAAATGGAGGACGAGTTTTTCCCATGCTTCACAAGTGAAATCAAAGGACCAGGGAACATAAGGCGGACGTTTTCCGTCAAACACGCATCTGATTATTTCGCGTTTTGTCATTTATTGCTCCTGCTTCATCCCAAACATTTTTTCCTTGAGATCCAGATAATAGAGGTAATCTTCCGGCTTGACGTTCGGCGGACAGCGGTGATCGCAGAAGGGAATATAACCGCCGCGTTCCACGAGCGGCACGAGCGTCTCCAGATATGCCTTGATGGCTTTTGGTCCTTTGCCGAGTTGAATTTTGTCAACGCCGCCCATGATCCTTAAATCCTTGCCGTATTGGTTCAATAATTCGGCGGGATGGGCGCAGCCGTTGACTTCAAACGGGAAGAGGCAGTTGATGCCGCCTTCAAGCAAATAGGGCAGGATGGGGCGCACGTCGCCGTCGCAGTCGGTGTACCATAAATCAATGCCGTGGGCATGGAGCTTGCGGCTGATGCGTTTGTAGCGCGGCATGACCACGTTTTTGAAGAAATCAACGGAAACGATGGGGCCGTTCTTAAAACAGATATCTTCCCAGCCGGAGGCAAAATCAAAATCAATTTTACCGAGCAGCTGGTCAAGAGAATCCTCAACCAGAACGCAAACCGTTTCCACCATGTCTTCCACCATGTCCGGATAATCATAAACGGCATAAGCCAGGCCTTCAAAGGTCAGCATATCGCGGATTTTACCGATCATTGAGCCGCACCTTATTCCCAGCGGATAGTCGCGGGTGGGCGGGTTCTGCTTTTGAAGGAGGCCGATATCTACCCGGCGCATCGGGTCATCGCGCCGCATCCGTTCCTCCTTGCATTTCTTCCAATCATCCGGAGTAACAATTGTGGCTTTGATATAATGGGGAATAGTATCGTGCCGGTCCTTGGGGATCTCGGCCAGCAGGCCGTCATGGTTGATCATGATGACGCTGTCTTTTGTTTCCCGCACGATTTTGTTCTCAAACGATGGCAGAAGCCAGCAATTGCCGCCGATAACCTTGATTTTGTCAAAATTGAAGAAAATATCCGCTTCCTCATTATTGGTTATGTGGTTTTGAACGAACAGCGGCCAGGCGGTGAAATTTTCTTCCCAATAGCCGAATTCCATGTTGAAAGAACGGTCAACTTTTTTGTAGTGCATCTGATTGTTGAACCGTTCCCGGTCGGTCATGGTTCCCTTCCATTTTTTCCGGCAGGGCGTGATGGACGTCATTATTTGTTCCTCCATTCAATTTGTGAAAATGAATTTTTCAATGTATTTTGCGCTTTTGAAGACATATTTGAGGGCATCATAGTGATCGGACGGTTGGCGGACAAGCGCAATTATTTTTTCTGCGTCAAAATGTCTGTTTGCGCCCGCGAGCGTAGATTTGCGCCGGATATGGGCGGATTTTCGTTCCTGAAACAGCGCGGGGAAAGCCCGGTGGAGCGGCGAATTAACCGCGCAAAATAATTCGGATCATTATAGCCGCAGAGGATGGATACTTCGGCAATTGATTTTTCCGTCTGTTTGAGCATGGAAAGCGCGTTTTGAACCCTCAGCCGGATCAGATAATCTGCCGGCGGAATGCCCACCGCCGCTTCAAAACGCCGTGTGAAGCTGGAACGGTGCAAGTGCAAGCGCTCGGCCAGTTGTTTGACGCAAAGCTGAGGCTGGCTCCATTCGTTATGAATGATCCGGACAGCCGCGCTCACCCGCTGGTCCTCGGCCCCGGCGCGGTGGCCTGAAACGGCCAGCGTCAACAGCCGGTAGGCCATGGCGCTGGCCTGGCGTTCCGCGGCCTGAGACTGGTCGCGGATCGCGTGCTCCAGCTGGCGGAACAAGGGCAGGGGCGCCGGGCCGGCGTCATACACGTCGGCCGCCAATCCGAGCGCCGTTGTCACGCTGGTTGCGAGCGGCCCATCCATGGTCCACCAGCAGTATTCCCATTCCAAGCCAATGGCATAGACCTTGTGGCGCATACCCGGGAAATAGACCGCAATCTGCCGCGGCTTTAACACACGCTCAACTCCGTTAATAACCAGAGCGCCACGGCCGGCAATGCCCCAGAAAACCTGGACAAAATATTTGACGATGGATTTGTCGCGGTAATCCGGCGCGACCAGGTAATGGCCGACGCTCCGCGCGCCAAAGGGCAGATTGGCCGTGGGCGAGGGCGTGGGCCGGAAAAGAACGCGCAAAAAGGGATTTTTCATGGTCACGAAAGTCCAGATTCTATCACGCCTGTCCTCTTGAGATTTATTTCTATTTCAACCAGAATAAGTTTTAAAAGCAAGCATATTTGGCGCGACACAAAAAATAATAAAGGAAAATGTCTACTCGACAAGGACCAAAAGTCACGGTTATTGGCGCGGGCAGTTATTTCTTTGGCAAGCCGGTGGTTCACAAAATGGCCACTTCTCCAATAATGGCCGGCGGAACCTTGGCGCTGGTTGACACCAATCCCAGGGCGCTTGCCACAATGATGAAACTTGCCCGGCGGGTTTTTGACAAGACCCGATGCGGTGTGAAACTTATCGGCGCGACCGACCGGCGCAAAGTGATGAAGGATTCGGATTTTATTGTGCTGACATTTTCGGAGCGTAATGCTTATTTTCGCGGACTTGACACGGAAATTACCGCCCGCCACGGCATCCGCATGTGCAGTTCCGATACCATCGGTCCGGGCGGTATTTTCCGCGCCTTGCGCGAAATTCCCCACGCCCTGGCGATGGCGCGTGATGCCGAAAGAATTTCCCCGCAGGCATGGATCATCAACTTTGTCAATCCGACCGCCGTGATGGGGATAGCCCTCATGCGTTATGCGTCAAAAGTCAGGAGTTTTGCCCTCTGCGACGGCAATCACGAGCCCGGCAATACTCTGAACTTATGCAAACACGCCGGTATCGTTTCCCAAAATACCGTCGTTCTTCCGCCGGAGGTATTCAGCAAACTTGACCTGGCCATCGGCGGGGTGAACCACTGCACCTGGATTGTCCGCTTCAAGTATGACGGCCGGGATATGATGAGCGCCTTGCGCCGCAAGTTGGCGGCATGGCTTGAGGCCGAGGCCAAGAAACCGGCGAAAAAGGCCAAGCCGCGTTACAACGCGCATTATGCCCTGCAGCTCTTTGATCTTTACGGCGCTTATCCCACCGCGGTCAGCCACACCAAGGAATATGTTCCTTTCTTTCAGGGCTATGGCATAAAGCCGAACTGGCCGGAACCGATCAAAATCTTTGAGGCCGATGTTCGCGCGCGGGAAATGGCCGAGGCATGGAAGGTCACCGAAAACTACGCCGGCGGCAGGCTGACGGTGAAAAAATTTTTAAAAAATATCGGCAACGATCATGCCACGGACATTATTGAATCCATGTGGGGCGGACTGAACAAACAATTCTATATCAACAGCGCCAATCGCGGCGCCGTGAGGAATCTGGCCGCCGACGCCTTCCTGGAACTGCGCTGTGATCTGGACATGCGCGGGCCGCGTCCCCAGCCATTTGGCGAAATGCCGCGCGGGCTCCTGGCCCTGACGCAACAGGTTCTGGATACGCATGAATTGACCGCGCTGGCGGCGGTGACCGGCGACCGCGCTGTCCTGCGCCGCGCCATGCTCACTGATCCGATCTGCAATAATATCGGCGACGCCGATGCCTGCATGGAAGATTTACTGAAAGCCGAGCGGGATGTTCTGCCGGCTTACTGGTTCAAAGGCGGCCCCGGACGAATAAAAATCACGAGCTGATTTTTCTGATTGCAATCCGGAATGGACGATTTTCTATGTCAAAACTTTTGGTGACATCCGCTTCCTGTTCGGAAATATTTATCTGTTCGGCCAGCGCCAGATCGGCGATATGCTTTTTCCAAGCTTCGGACAGCGGACCTTCAATTTCCATTTTGATCCGGTCGCTGACCGCGTAACCGGCTTCCTTGCGCATAACCTGAACCGCGCGGTTCAATTCATTGGCAATGCCTTCTTCCTTTAATTCAGCGGAAACAGCCGTATCCAGCAGGGCGAGAATTCCGTTCTCGCACAGGGCGTCGCCGCCTTTGCCGATATAGGAAATTTCAACGTCCGCCCGTTCCAGCTTCCATTCCTGGTTGCCGTCATTGACGATGACCTTATCTCCCGCCTCGCGGACTTTGCCCGACTTGGCGGCCGCGATTATTTTCTGGACTTCCTTGCCGAATTTAGGGCCAATGACCCGTGGGTTGGGCACGACCCGGAGCGTGGCAATCGCGGCGGGATCAGCGATAAATTCCACGGCCTTGACGTTTAATTCGTTTTTGATCATGGCCATCTGATGGTTTACGGTTTCGCGTTCAACGCCCGAAGGGATCACAATCTTCAGCGCGGGTAAAGGCTGGCGGACTTTCCGGCCGGCTTTCTGGCGCAGAGCCAGGCCGAGCGAGACGATATTGCGCGCCACGGCCGTTTCTGCAATCAGCTCATCATTACGGTATTGTTCAGGAATATAGGGCCATTTTGCCAGATGGACCGATTCTTCCCCCGTAAGCAATTTATAGAGATAATCGGCGACAAACGGTGCCGAAGGAGCAAGCATTTTCAGGACAGAAATCAGGGCGTAATAGAGCGTGTCATAAGCGCATTTTTTTTCGCTGGTCAAGCCATTACCCCAAAAACGCTCGCGCGACTGGCGGATATACCAGTTGGTCAACTCGTCAATGAATTCCACGATGGGAGAAACGCTCTGATTCAGGTAAAAGGTCCGGAAGGCTTTTTCAACTTTCTTTTCGGTCTCATAAAGGACCGCCAGAATCCATTTATCAAGGGGGTGCGTGCTTTCGGGCAAATGGTCCGCTTGGCCCGTGTAGCCGTCAATGTTGGCATAAGTGGCAAAAAAAGAATAGGAATTCCAGAGCGGCAGAAGAACCTGCTTAATCTGGTCGTGCACCCCGCTGTCCTTGAAGTTCATGTCTTCCATGACGACCGCGGGCGAGTTAAGCAGATAAAGACGCATGGCATCCGCGCCGTACTTGTCAATGAGCTCCATCGGGTCGGTAAAATTCTTTTTTGATTTTGATATTTTATGGCCTTCTTCCGAGAGCAGTGTCCCGTGCACAAGGCAGTTCTTGAAGGCGGCCCGGTCAAGGAGCGCGGTGGCCAGGACATGCAGGTAATAAAACCAGCCGCGAATCTGTCCGGGATATTCCACGATAAAATCAGCCGGGAAATGTTTTTCAAACCAGTCCTTGTTTTCAAACGGGTAATGACACTGGCCGAAAGGCATGGAGCCCGATTCAAACCAGCAATCCAGCACTTCGGGCACGCGACGCATTGTTTGCGAACATTTAGGGCAGGGGATCGTGACTTCATCCAGGAATTCCTTGTGCAGGTCGGACAGTGAGTTTTTGGTGTATTTGTTGATTTCCGCCGCGGAACCGAGAACCAGTTTTTCCCCGCAATTTGGATTTGAACATTCCCAGACCGGGATGGGCGTGCCCCAGTAGCGGGAGCGGGAAATATTCCAGTCCCGCGCGCCTTCCAGCCATTTGCCGAATCTTCCGCGTTGGACATGTTCCGGCACCCAGTTGATTTCTTCATTGTGCTTGAGAAGCCGGCCCTTGATTTTTTCCACGGCAAAATACCAGGCGTCCATGGCGCGGTAAATGAGCGGCGTGCGGCAGCGCCAGCAATGGGGATAATTGTGCTCAATGGTTTTATGAACCAGAAGGAAGTGGTTCTCTTTCAGCCAGTGGATAATATCCTTGTTGCAGTCATGCACGTTACGTCCGGCATATTCTTTTACTTCGGGTGTAAAACACCCCTTGGCGTCCACCGGATTTCTTACGCCGAGCCCGTTGCGCTTGCAAAGCCAGTAGTCATCCTCGCCAAAGGCCGGCGCGCAGTGCACAATGCCGACCCCGTCCTCAAGCGTGACAAAATCAGCGGCGAGAATCCTGAAATAGCCTTCTTTGGCCAAATCGCGGTAATACGGGAAAATGGGAACATATTTTTTGCCGACCAACGCGCGGCCTTCAAATTCCCTGATGATCTTCGGCGTTGACCCGGAAAGTTCCTTCCAGCGCGGCAGTAAATCCCTGGCCATAATGAAAATTTTGTCCTCGTGTTCAAACGCGGCATAGTGGTAGTTTTCTCCGACCGCCAGAACAAGGTTAGAAATGAGCGTCCAGGGCGTCGTGGTCCAAGCCAGGTAGTAGGTTGGCTTGTCACCGATATCATCAAGGGCTTTGAATGTAACCACTATTTCCGGGTCCTGCCGCGGCCGGGTGGAATCCGACTCGCGGATATCCGAAATGGAAAGGCAGGTTTCGCAATGATAGCAATAGGGCGTTACGCGGTAGTCCTTGTAAATCAGCCCCTTGTCATAGCATTGTTTGAACACCCAGAGGACTGACTCCATGTATTTGGGATCAAGCGTGCGGTAGGCGTTTTTGTAATCCACCCAGCGGCCGATTTTGCGGATGTATTCCTCCCAGGCGGCATTGCAATCGGAAACCAGCCGGCGGCAGGCATTGTTAAATTCAGCCACACCCAATGTTTTTTCAATTTCGGTTTTATCCTTTATGCCGAGCTTTTTTTCAACCGCATTTTCAATCGGCAGACCGTGGCAGTCCCAGCCCCAGCGGCGCGGGACCGAAAAACCGTCCATGGTAAAAAAACGGGCCAGCGTATCTTTAAGTATTGAGACAAAGATTGTGCCGAAATGCGGTGCGCCGGTGGGGAAGGGGGGGCCGTCGTAAAAAACCAACTCTTTTTGAGAAAGCCGCAATGACTTTTCAAAAATCCTGTTTGCAGTCCAATCCTTTAGGACACGGCGTTCCATATCCGGAAAGTTTACTGATGATGTGGCCTGTTGATACATTTTTTACCGCTTTTTGAGGGGGAATATAATGAATGCCGGAATTAAAATCAAGCCGGCAAGCGGACTTATTCGTCGCCATGGTGTCGCGCGCGCTTATAAACTCATGCCGCTGAAATTAAATATTTAACACACTCTGCGGAAGGCGCATTGATTTTTTCATATAAACGCTTGCAACCCAAATGCCCGACCATTTCCATATTCAAGCCAACCCGAATGATTTTATCATTAACGCTTAAGACGCCCGTTTCGTCAATTATGGCGAATTCCAATTTGGGCTTGATGGAAGCCGCATGGCGAAAGAGTCCCGATAAAAGCGGATAAAGGGAACTTGCGCCGAAAACAACGCCGTCTATTGCATTGTTTTGGATTTCCTCTTCAATGTGATGACCAAATTCAGCGAACAATCCGTCGTTAAAAGCAGCGCGCCATGGAAGATAGTGTTCTACCACGGAAAGGGCAGTTCCAAGTCCTTTTTTCAAGCCTTCCAGGCGAATCCCGAAATTAGGCTGAATGAACTGTTCGCCTTCAATTTGAATTCCGACAAACATCACTTTGGACCGATTGCGCTTGATCAATTCCCGGCCGCACAAGAAACCCGCCTCATAATTGTCCCCGCAGACTGCATCCACCGCCAAACCCACGGGGAGATAATCAACAACCACAATAGGAATCTTATATCGCAGTAAAAGAGGAATTTTTTCCGCCATACCCGTCCCCTGAACGACGATCCCATCAGGACGAAAATGGTCATCCAGCAGCATCTTTTCAAAGTTACCGCCCGTTTGCATCATCAATACGCCGTTATTTTCTTCCGTAAAGCGTTCCATTCCCTTATGCAGAAAATAAAAAGAGTTATTTGGTTCGCCATGCCAGTCAAAATTGTAACTTGGATAAAAGACGTGGCAAATCGTTCTTCGTGCAGAAGCACTCTTCGGTCGGGCGCTATCTGGAGGAATACGGTTAACAAATGTGCCGTCACGGCCTTTACGTCTCAAGACATGTTCGCGCACCAGGTCCGCCAGCGCAGAGCGGAGTGTAATCCGGCTGACATTAAGCATGCTGGCCAGCATCCTTTCCGGAGGCAATCGGTCATGAGGTTTATAGCCAGCGGTTTGAATCCTTAAAAGAAAGGCTTCTTTCGCCATATCTTTTTTTGATTTGTAGGTTGTCATTTTGGTATATTTTGGTTTATTTTATTAAATAAATATAGCTTATGCATATAAATTAACAAAAATTCTTGACTACCATATGGTCTTTTGTGGTATATTGTAGACATCAGACATAGGTGTGTCAACTCATTTAAACGAGAAAAATGAAAAACGAGCGGGGTTCACAGGGCAAACCGACGGCCCTGTTCAAAACGAATCAATAGGCGGTCAAATTATGATTATTGATTTTCACACCGTTGTTCACCCGTATGAAATGCGCGCTTTGCGTTATGATGTTGACGCTTTTGTGGGTGCGCTTGATGAATACGGTATTGCCCGGGCGGTAATCGGGGCGCCTTTCTATTACGTGACCGATTATAAGCTTGCCAATGCCAAGGTGCTGTGTTGGATGAAGCGTTATCCCGACCGCCTGATTGGCTTTGCGACCATAAATCCTCTGTTTGCGGAAGAAGCGTTTGAAGAGCTGGCGCGCTGTCTGGATGCCGGCATGATGGGGCTGGGCGAATATCACGCTGATTTAATGGATATGCCTTATGACGCCCCTCTCTCGCTGAAACTCCTGGATAAGGCCGTGGCATTGAAAATTCCCGTTTTGTTTCATACCGGAGCAAAATCATTGCCGGGAGCGTGCCGGGTCGCCGAGCTGTTTCCGGAGGGCAAATTTGTCTTTGCCCATATCGGCGACGATAAATGGCGCGAACTGCTCCCTTTCATTGCCCCGCATAGACATGTGTCCTTGTGCACATCGGGGACGATTTTTGAGACTGGGTATTTTAGCGAAACATTGAAACAGGTTGGCGAAGACCGTCTAATCTACGGCAGCGACTTTGTCTATATTGATCCGGCCATTTTTATCGGCATGATCACGAATGCGTCTATTCCGGGGCATGTCAAGGAAAAGATATTCTGGAAAAACGCCGCCCGGCTTTTGGAAATGAAATGAAAAAAATAGACATCAATGTATTTTTTGGCCGATGGGGAATCCGCTCCAAGGGCTGTTATTCCATCCCGGAACTGCGGCACAACCTTGAAAAGCACAAGGTGGAAAGCGCGGCCGTGACCTCAACGGTGGCGCTGGTCACGGATACTAAAGCGGGGAATCAGTGGCTGTTGGAAGAAATTCCCAAGAACAAACATGGCTTAAAGCCGGCCATTTGCGTGAATCCCTACTGGGGAGAGGGGGATATCAAAGCCTTTTTTGAAAAGGACACGCCGCTGGTAAGATTATTCCCGGCTTTGCATAATTATTCGTTGCAGAATGAAAAACTGCTTGCGCCGGTCTTGTCTTATTTTGAACCGCAGAAGAATCCTCTGGTTTTGTTGACGGCAGGAGTAACGCCGCAGTTCGCCGCTCTGGCGCCGGTGGTCGGATTTAATCCGGCAATCAACTGGCCGGAAATTATCGCCTTTGCCCGCGGCCATCCGAAACTAAACATCGTGGTGACCGGCAGTGCTCCTGAATATTTCCAGGTTGAAGATTTTGCCAATATGTTGAAATCCAACCCTAATCTGTATTTTGAAACTTCCTGCTGGCATCAGGCCGGCCTGTTGGAAAAAATCTGCCGCTTAGGATGCGCGCATAAAATCATGTTCGGCTCCGCATTCGGGATTCTGGATATGGGCTCGGCCGTGGAAAAAATAATGTTTGCTTCAATCTCGGAAAACGAGAAAAAACTTGTCTTTTATGAAAATGCAGCGCCCTTTTTGCAAACCTGATTTGATTGACAAAAAAACAATTGTCGCCGGCTTGAAAAGCTTAGGGGTTGAGCGGGGGAATGTTCTGTTGGTCCACAGCTCGCTCAAGAGTTTTGGCAAGGTGGCGGGTGGGGCGGATGCTGTCATAGACGCTTTGCTGGAGGCGGCGGGTGATGATGGCACGCTGGTCATGCCATCCTTTACTAATTCGTTTTTCCCTGTTACCGCTGGCTTTCGCGCAGAGGCGTTTGATGTCAACAAAACACCCGCTTCCGGAGTCGGAATAATTCCGGAAATCTTCCGGCGCAGACCCGGAGTTCTACGTAGTAATCATCCCACCCATTCGGTCTGCGCTTTTGGCCGCCAGGCGGGCAAAATTATTTCCACCCATAAAGGACTTTCGCCCTATAATCGGCGCGGACCGTTTGGCAAAATGCACACCCTGAACGCCAAAATAGTCTTCCTGGGGTGCGGAATGGCGCCCAATTCAACTTTGCATGCTGTTGAAGACTGGCTGGGTCTTCCCTATCTAGAACGCACCAAAGTGATGCTAAAGGACCGGAAAGGCCGGGAGCGCATTATTGAAGTTCCTGGCGAACCGATGGGGCATCGTGGTTTTTATTATATGTCCCGCGGGCTTTGGAATCCCCGAGGGGGAGTCGTGTCCGATCGGCTCAGAGCTATTGGACTTGTGCGGGAGGGGCGGATCGGCCAGGCAATGGTGGAAATTGTGCCCATGCGAAAAATGGTTGCGGCGTGTTTCAAGCTTTTGCGCAAGGAACCTGATCTGCTTTTGTGCTCTGACAACAGATGCGCATTTTGCCGCTGCGGACGCGAAAAAATCAGAAAATGGAAAGCCGGCAAACAGGGATGTTTCCGCGCGGGGTTCAGCCGGGTCAGCATTACCCCGCCGCCGGGATTATACATGGTAGGCTATGGCGGAAACATTTTAGGAACGGGTTCTCACCGCGATTTGTATTCCCAAGCCCTTGTGATGGATGACGGCCAAACAATGGTCGCCATGGTAGATAACGATTTGCTGGGCATAGAGAGCGACCTTGTCCGCAAAATCAGACAGCGGGTGGAATTGATGACCGGCATTTCCGGCGCCAATGTGATGGTGGCGGTGACGCACAATCATTCCGGCCCCAATATCCGCACGATTATTCATAAACATACCGTCAGCAAACGGTTTCAGAATTTTCTGATTGACGCAATTTCCGGGGCGGTCTGGGAGGCTTGGTTGAATCTGAAGGAGTCCCGGGTCGGCATAGGCACAGGACAGGCTGCTTTGAACATCAACCGGCGCGTTCTGCGTCCGGATGGTTCCATTGACATGATCGCGCCGACGGACCCGATCGCGTTGGCCAAAGGCCCGGTGGACCGGGAAGTCGGCGTGATTTCCTTCAAGGATATGGATGGCAAAATTATGGGAGTATTGGTGAATTACACGGCGCATGGCGTGTGCGTGCCCCATGGAGGAAGCGCTGTCAAGGGCGATGACCGGCTCTTTAGCGCCGACTATCCCGGATTTTTATACCGTCATCTGCGGGAAAACGGAGTGCCTTTTTGCGTCTATACCAATGGCGCCATCGGCAACATTCATCCAAAATATTTTCTTCAGGGATATGCCGGCGCTGAAAAAATGGGGCGTGAATTGGGTAACGTTGTTCTGAAAATCATCAAGAAATTAAGTTACACGGAGTCCGTAACGTTAACGGCGCACAAGCAGTTTTTAAACGCCAAATTGCGCAAAAAACTTGACCCGCGCGTGGATCGTCGGAAAGTTGACCGACGGGTGGAAACGCAGATTTTGGGCGTTAATCAGGCGCGTTTTGTGAGCATCCCGGGCGAACTTTTTGTTGAACTCGGACTTGAAATTAAAAAACGATTCAAGCCCAAAACGGCATTCATTGTTTATGCCAACGGCACCAACCTTTATTTCCCCACGCGTAAGGCTTACCAGGAGGGCGGCTATGAGCCCAGCGCTCTGACCTGCTATTTTATGCCGGGAACACCGGAAAAAATCGTTCAAGCCATTAATTATAAAGAGGAAACAAAACAATGAACAGGAGGGGCAATAATGTCGGAAACAATTAAAATCCGCCCGATGAAAGATGATGATTTGGACCGCGTGCGCGAGATTGCGGAAATGTCATGGCGCGGTCAGGGGGGAGCCTGGATGCTTGAACAGCGGTTTGGCCGGATGGGCGGTAAATCATGGCTGGAATGGATGTGGATGGATATGCTTACCAAATTTAAAGTCCGGGGAGAGAATTTTGTGACAACGGTGGATGCTAGCGTGGCGGGGTTTGCGCGATTCCACCTGAATCACGACATGAAAGTTGCCACGTTGGGATATAATGCCGTTGACCCCGCCTTCCGGGGACGCTCCATCGGAAAAAATCAGATGGCTTTCATCCGGGATATTTTTCTGAAAGAAAAAATGCAGTATGCGGAGGTCATGGTTTCCACGGATGACGGCCATGCCGCCGCCCGGCACCAGTATGATAATTTCGGGCTGAAAATCATTGACATTATAGAAGAATATTATGGGCGGATCCCGGATGTCATCCCAATGTCGGTCTGCGAACCCATTAAACTGCGGAAGGCCATGCCGTCCGACTATGGCTTTATCAAAGAACGTCTCAGAGTTTGTTTGGAGGCATTCCATCGTTATGCCTTGGTTGAAAAGGAATACGGATTGATTGCAAAAACCCCCTGGCTAAAACGCCTCTGGAATGAAATTGAAGCCAGACTTGCCCGGCCGGATGCCGGGATTATGCTTGTTTATCGGGACGGAGAATATCTTGGCTTGGCCGGTTATAACATTCATCGGGAAACTCTTGTCGGACAGATTTCATTTTTTGATGTTTTTCGTAACGATTATGAATCAGACTTGGCGGCTATCATTGAATGTATGGCGGAATGGTTCCGCGAATATCGTCTGCGTCTTATTCAGGTGAGCGGCCTCGCGGCCGTATCGGGAGAGCGGAATATCATGCCGCATCTGTTGCAGAAATACGGATTTGCTGAACTCACTGTGGCCACGGAATACCGCTTCTGCAAGTTGTAGAAAACAATCGCTTATTTTTGCGAGGCGTCAATTTTCTGGCTGGCTGGTTCGTATCTGTCAGCGCGTTCATGGCTGAGATGCCGCCAGCGGAGCGCAAGCCCGAACAAAAAGAGAGCCAGAATCAGCATGATTATCAGGCGTTCATTGGCGGTGAGGGCAAAAACTGAGCGGATGCCAGCGATGATTTCCTTAAAGTGTGTCATTTTGGATCAAATTTGATCTTCTCCGCTGTGTCATTCCCGATCTAATCCGGCCTCCCGCCTTCGCGAAGCCGCTTCGGTGGGCGTAGGAAGGTCGTAGCCAGAAAGCTTTACTTCGGCGGAGTAGGCTCGGGAATCCAGTCCGATTCTGCATTGGGATTTCTGGATTCCCGCCTTCGCGGGAATGACAGTCACACGGAGGCGTAGTTTATTTATAACTCCGTCACGCTAGGAATATTTTTTTCATCTTTGCTTAACCACCAGATTGATCAGCCTATCCGGCACGAAAACAACTTTGATTATTTGACCATCGGCGACGGCTTTTGCCACTTGGGGCTGACCAAGCGCGGCGGCCTGCGCCGCTTCTTGATTGAGTCCGGCTTTTACCATCATTGTCCCGCGGAATTTTCCGCTGATTTGAATGGCAATTTCCACCTCCTGCCGTTCCAGGGCGGCCTGGTCGGCCTGCGGCCAGCCGGCATTCATAATTCCGGGTTCATGGCCCAGCGCAGTCCAGCATTCCTCGGCAATATGCGGCGCCAGCGGCGAAATGAGCAGGATAATGCTCTCCAGCGCATGGCGGCAGACGGCCTTCATCTGCGGGGTTGGTAGGGCGGGACAGCCTGTCCCGCCGCTCAGTTCGGTCGGACAAGGCTGTCCGACCCTACCTAAAGCGAAAGTTGCCACATCATCAGGCTTTAATCTAAATTCATCAAGCATATTCATCAGTTCCATGATTTGCGCAATGGCGGTGTTGAAATGAAAAGCACCTTCCAGATCAACGGTTACCTTGCTGATTGTTTCATGTGTTTTACGGTAAAGTTTTCTTTCCGCAGCGGACATTGTTTCCATGTCCGGCCTGACGGAAAAATCCTTAAATAGTTCGTGGTCTTCATAGACACGGCGCCACAGCCGGCGCAGGAAACGGAAAGCGCCTTCAATACCGGAATCGTTCCATTCCGCGTCCTTTTCCGGCGGTCCGATAAAGAGCGTGTAAAGCCGGACCGTGTCCGCGCCGTAATCGCGGATCAATTCATCCGGGCTGACCACGTTGCCCTTTGATTTTGACATTTTGTAGAGCTGGCCGTCCTTTTCGCTGCGTTTGCAGATCATGCCCTGGGTGAACAAATTGGCGAACGGCTCGTCAAAACTAATCAGGCCGATATCGCAAAGAACCTTGGTGAAAAAGCGGGCGTAGAGCAGATGGAGAATGGCGTGTTCTATGCCGCCGATATACTGGTCAACCGGCAGCCAGCGGTTGCAGGCTTCCGGATCAATAGCGCGTTTGTCGTCCTTCGGGGAAAGGTATCTCAGAAAATACCAGCTTGAATCAACGAAGGTGTCCATGGTGTCGCTTTCGCGCCGGGCGGCCGCGCCGCATTTTGGACACTTCGTGTTCATGAATTCGGGACAACGTTTAAGCGGCGATTCGCCGGTCGGGCGAAATTCAACATCATCAGGCAAAAGCACCGGCAATTGCCGGTCCGGAACGGGGACAATACCGCACGAGTCGCAGTAAATCACAGGGATGGGCGCGCCCCAGTAACGCTGACGGCTGATCAGCCAGTCGCGCAGACGGAAATGAATGGCGGAATCGCCAAAGCCTTTTTCGCGGGCATGGGCGGTCATTTCTTCGCGGGCTTTTGCGCTGGACAGGTCGGAGAATTGTCCGGAGTTCACTAAAATTCCATCCTCGCAGTAAGCCTCTTGCAGGGATTTAGAATTAATGGTGTCATTCCCGCGAAAGCGGGAATCCAGATCTGATTTATCTGAAACTGAATTCCCGAGCCTACTCTGCCGTAGCAAAGCTCCTGGCTGCGAAGGCCGGGTTAGATCGGGAATGACAAACGTGTGCTCTAGATTTTGGATTGAAATTTTAATCGGCAGTCCGTATTTATGCGCAAACGCCCAGTCGCGGCTGTCATGGGCGGGCACGGCCATGACCGCGCCGGAACCATAACTCATCAAAACATAATCGCCGACCCAGAGCGGAATCTTTTCCCCGGTGAACGGATTAATAACCATGCGACCGGTAAAGACGCCGTTTTTTTCAAGGGCATCGCCGGCGCGGTCAATGGAAGTCAAACGCGCTGACTTCGCGGCGAATTTTTTAACATTTTCTTCCTCCGGCAGACCATTGACCAGCTCCGCAAGAAAGGAATATTCCGGCGCCAGGACCATGTAAGTGCAGCCGTAAATTGTGTCAACCCTGGTGGTAAAACATGATATTTTGTTTATGGGATCAGGTTTCCCGTCCTGCCGAGGAACCAGCGCAAAATCAATGCGCGCGCCTTCACTGCGTCCGATCCAGTTGGCCTGCATGGTCTTGACCCTCTCCGGCCAGCCTTTCAGCTTGCTCAAATCATCCAGCAGGCGCTGGGCATAAGCGGTTATTTTGAAAAACCACTGTTCCAGCATTTTTTCCTGAACGGAAGATTCGCAACGCCAGCATTTTCCCTCAATGACCTGTTCATTGGCCAGCACCGCGGCGCAGGACGGGCACCAGTTGACCGGCGCTTTTGATTTGTAGGCCAGGCCGCGCTCATAAAGCTTGAGGAAGAACCATTGCGACCATTTGTAATAATCGGGAAAACAGGCGGTGACTTCGCGGTCCCAGTCGTAGCAGACCCCCCATGAATTGAGCTGTTTTTTCATGGTGGCGATGTTGTTGAGCGTGGAAACGCGCGGATGCAATCCGGTTTTTATGGCGGCATTTTCGGCCGGCAGGCCGAAGGCGTCCCAGCCCATCGGCGTCAGCACGTTGTGTCCGCGCATTTTTTGGTAACGCGCCACCGCGTCGCCGATTATGTAATTCCTTCCGTGGCCGACATGGAGCGCCGCCGAGGGGTAGGGGAACATCATCAGGCAGTAATATTTTTTATCGGTTTTATTCTGGTCGGCTTTGAAAAATCCTTTTTCACGCCAGAATTTCTGCCACTTGGGCTCAATTTCCGTAAATGGATATTTTTCGTTCATGAATCATTTTTTTTCTGTCATTCCCGCGAAAGTGGGAATCCAGAGTCGTTTTCTATGGATTCCCGATCAAGTCGGGAATGACATAAGATGTATCTGTATTGGTGATGCTTTCTTGCTTTTTTTCCAGCCCGAGGCTAGAATGAATTCAGAATAGTAATGCAACTTAAAGCAATGTCAAACAAAATGCTTTTGGGAAACCAACACATGAGAAGGCAAAACAAGGGCAAACCATGATTATTTCATTGATCGTTGAAGTTTTTATCAAGGCTTTCCTGCTGATGATCCTCGTCTACATCGTGGCGCGCGATGAGGCCGATTTTGAATTCCGCAAGATGACCATGGTAACCGCCGGCATCGTGCTCGGCGCGGTGATTATGGATGCGACCCTGACCAGATTTATCGGTCTGTTCACTCTCATCCCTATCGCCATTTTTATTGTTTTCATGGTCATGCAATTCTGCTGGGTTCGGTTCTGGCGCGCTCTGCTGGTGGCCGTTCCCTTCCTCATTTTAAACGTCATGATTTCCACGAGCATGACCGCTTTCCATCAAAAGACCAACAGCGCCATTAGCAAGGGGTTACAGGGGCCGGTCTCGGAGGAAGACATGAAAATCGCGCTCAGTTTTTATCAGGATGGCGGCCGCACGAACGAATTCATCGCGGCGGCTATGGCGCGAAAAAAAGCGCCGAAGATTGAGGAAACGCTGGATCAGGTTTTGCTCAAGGCATTCATCGCCGGATTGACTTCCGCCCGCGCCAGGACCTCCGGCGGCGACAAAACAAAATTGTTTCAGCCGGATGGCCTGAAAATAAAAAACCTTCCAAATCTCATGGACGCAAAATCATCCCGCATTGGACAGGATAAAACCGCCCCTGAAAAAAACGCGCCGGAACCTGTTGCCAGCGCCGCTGACTGGCAGGAAGCCGGAGGCAAGATAGCGGTCAAGGGCATCTTGACCGGCCGGGACGGCATGCGGATTGCGATCGTCAATAATCAATTAGTCAGGGAGGGCGAGTTTATTCAGGTGGAACACAAAAAAACAATTTATCGCTGGCGCGCCAGGTCTATCCGCGACAGTGGCATTTCCTGGGAACCGGCGGAAGCGCTGAAGAAGTAGCCAGCAATCAAATGTAGAATGCAGAATGAAGAATGCAGAAAGAGAAAGCTAAAACATTTGGCAACTTTGTGCCTTTCCGCGTTCGCGGCTCGGCAAAGCGCCGCTACGGCGCGACGACGGCTGCCTATCTGCCTATCCGCCTATCTGCTGCTTCTGCCATTTCTTCCAATATCGCATTGGCGGCCGCATGGGGGTCGGAAGCGTCAATAATCGGCCGGCCGACTACGAGAAAATCAGCGCCGGCATTCATGGCAACCGCGGGGGTGGCGACCCGTTTTTGATCGCCGGTTTCAGCGCCGGACGGACGGATGCCCGGAACGACAAGAATAAAATTTTCCCCGAATTTTTTGCGCAGGACTTGCGCTTCGTTGACCGAGGCCACGAGACCGTCCGCGCCGCATTTCAGGGCAAGCTCCGCCAATCTCAGGACTTGGTCGGAAATTTTTCCGCGGACGCCGATCGCCGCCAAATCTTCCTGACTGTGACTGGTAAGAACCGTAACGGCGATAATTTGGGGGGCTTTTTCTCCGATTGTTTTCACGGCTTCGGCGGCGGCCTTCAGCATCGCTTCTCCGCCCAGGGCATGCACGGTTAAAAGCGAGACGCCGTGGCCGGCGGCGGCGCGAACTGCGCGGGCGACCGTGTTGGGAATGTCATGCAACTTGAGGTCAAGAAATATTTTCTTTTGTTTTTCCTTTAACAGTTGAAGCACCGGCGGGCCTTCGGCCGTGAAAAGTTCCAGGCCGATTTTATACCATTGGATTTGATCTGGCAGGCGGGAGAATATAAGGCCGGCCTCGCGCGATGAAGGCCGGTCCAGCGCCACGATTAGTTCCGGTTTCATAAGCATGTTGTTTAGATCGTTCCGTTTAAACATGACGCATTTATTTTTGCGGAGATATTTTCGGCTCGGCCCGCCTGCTACGCTGAGCGTAGCACTGCGGGCAGGCGGGGACGCCTTCACTGCTCGGCATAGCGCCGCTTCGGCGCGACGACGGCAGGCAGCGCCGTCTTTGGTTGCGGTCAAAATCCGCCTTAAAATTAAGACAGGGGAATATTCTCTAAAAACAAAAATTATGGCAATGAAAAAAAAGTGAAAAAAGTTGTTGACTAATATTGGAAATATGATAAAAAGATTTCTGAAAGCCGATATAAGGTTTTCAATATAGTATAATAAATATTCTCTTTTTCCGATTGAAGAAATCGGGGGAGGAGATTTTGTTCTTTGACAACAGAAACAATTCATACATTTTCGAACCGGAAATGGTATGATTTGTGACAGGCAAAAGCTTGTGACGAAGTCAGTTTAATCCGCCGCCTGGTAATCAGTCGGCGTGATTGATTAGTTTTTATCTGAGAGTTTGATTCTGGCTCAGAACGAACGCTGGCAGCGTGGATTAGGCATGCAAGTCGAACGAGAATTCGCGGGTTCAAGCCGCAAGGTGAGAATTTGCGGAGGAAAGTGGCGAAAGGGTGCGTAATACGTGGGTAATTTGCCTTTAAGTTGAGTACAACCCGCCGAAAGGCAGGTTAATACTGAATGTGATCGTCCGCCGCATGGCGGATTGTTTAAAGCCGGGGACCCGCAAGGGCCTGGCGCTTAATGAGAAACCCACGTCCTATCAGCTTGTTGGTGAGGTAACGGCCCACCAAGGCAACGACGGGTAGCTGGTCTGAGAGGATGGTCAGCCACACTGGGACTGAGACACTGCCCAGACTCCTACGGGAGGCTGCAGTCGAGGATCATTTGCAATGGGCGCAAGCCTGACAATGCGACGCTGCGTGGAGGATGACGGCCTTCGGGTTGTAAACTCC
>Ga0074199_1000273_pt1 | contig 95965 bp, 80 predicted proteins | sample EPASupsiteSAE347_FD_64528 | JGI IMG/M metagenome (GOLD analysis project Ga0074199, IMG submission 64528) | Bioremediated contaminated groundwater from EPA Superfund site, New Mexico - Sample SAE3-47 | ecosystem: Environmental > Aquatic > Deep subsurface > Groundwater > Contaminated ...
TATGGAGCGCTGGTCAATCAATGAGTCTGCCAAGGTGTACAACCTGGATAACTGGGGGGCAGACCTGTTTTCAATCAACAAAAAGGGCAATGTCTGCGTTCACCCTTCCTCAAACTCAAAGAACGCTATTGATTTGCGCGCCCTGGTTGATGACCTGATCAAGCGCAAGATCAAGCCTCCGATCCTGCTTCGTTTCATGGATGTGCTGCAGGGGCGGATCGCCTCCATCAACCGTGTTTTCCGTAATGCCATTGCAGAAAACGACTATCCTGCCAAGTATCAAACCTTCTACCCGATCAAGGTAAATCAGCAGCGCCAGGTGGTTGAGGCGATTGCCAGCTACGGCAAGCGCTACAATATCGGCCTTGAGGTCGGTTCAAAGCCGGAGCTGGTGGCTGGTATCGCCATCTCCACCGGCAATGGCCTGCCGATCATCTGCAACGGTTACAAGGATGCCGAGTATATCGAGACCGTGCTGTTTGCCACCCGGGTCGGCTACAATATCACCATCGTGGTTGAGAAGCTGTTCGAGCTGGAAAAGATCATTGAACTTGCCAAGAAGACCGGTATCAGGCCAACCCTGGGTATCCGGGTCAAGCTCTCCTCCAAGGGGACCGGTAAATGGGCCACCAGCGGCGGCGAAGATGCCAAGTTCGGCCTGCGGATGTCAGAGATCATGGCAGCCATCAAGATGCTGCAGGAGGCTGATCTGCTGGATTGCGTCAACCTGCTGCATTCCCATATCGGCAGCCAGGTCACCAAGATCGACAAGATCAAGACCGCCTTGATTGAGGCAGCCCGGATCTACTCAGAGATGCGTAAGCTTGGGGTTAATATCCAGTATCTGGATATTGGCGGCGGTCTGGGGGTTGATTATGATGGTTCCAAGTCCAGTTACTTCTCCAGTGTTAACTACACGGTGGAAGAGTATGCCAATGACGTGATCTACCAGATCAAGAACATCTGCGATGAGGCTGGCGTGGACTGCCCCAATATCATCTCCGAATCTGGTCGGGCCACGGTTGCCCACTATTCAGTGCTGATTACCAACGTCCTGAATACCAACACCCAGAACCTGATGCCGGATTATGAGCAGATTTTGGAGGAAATGGAAAAGCCGGCCCCCACGGTTAAAAAACTGCTGGATATTTACAAGAGCATTGACCGCTATTCACTGCGGGAGGATTACCACGACACCCTCCAGCTGATCAACGAGGCGGTCAGCCTGTTTAATCTTGGCTATTTGACCCTACAGGATCGTGCCATTGCCGAGTGGCTCTATTCCAAGATCATCAAGAAGATCAACAGCATTGTTGAGAAGATCAAGCCGATCCCGGAGGAGTTGCAGAACTTCCAGCTCGCCCTGCGCCAGACCTATTTTGCCAACTTCTCTTTGTTCCAGTCCATCCCGGATTCCTGGGCCATTGATCAGCTCTTCCCGATCATGCCACTGCAGCGCCTGGGTCAGCGTCCTGATGTGATGGCCTCAATCGCTGATATTACCTGTGATTCAGACGGTGAGATCACCAGCTTTGTAGGGGAAAACGGACGCAGCAAGTTCCTGCCGATGCACAAGCTACGCAAGGATGAAGATTACTACATCGGCTTCTTCCTGATCGGTGCTTATCAGGAGATTCTGGGCGACCTGCACAACCTGTTTGGTGACACCAATGCCGTGCATATCACCTTTAACAAAAAAACCGGCTACATGATTGATACGGTCATCAATGGCGATGCCACCTGGGAAACCCTCAAGTACGTTCAGTACAAAGGTCCGGAGATCCTCAAACATGTGCGGGACAACCTTGAAAAGCAGGTAGCCATCAAGAAGGTCTCCATTGAGGAGAGCAGTCACTTTATTGAACTGTTGGATAGAACCCTGTTGGGATACACCTACCTAGGAGAATAAACTATGAGCAACGTCCTAATTATCGGCGCTGGTGGTGTTGGCCAGGTTGTGACCCATAAATGTGCCCAGCGTCGTGACATCTTTACCGAGATTACACTGGCCTCCCGTACCAAAGCCAAGTGCGATGTCATTGCAGCCCAACTGGGCAACAGCATCAAGACCGCGCAGGTGGATGCTGATAACGTGCCTGAACTGGTGGCCCTGATCAAGCAGGTGCAACCAAAGCTGGTGATCAACGTGGCCCTGCCGTACCAGGACCTGACTATCATGGATGCCTGCCTTGAGACCGGGGTGGATTACTTGGATACCGCCAATTATGAGCCTCTGGATACAGCTAAATTTGAGTATTCCTGGCAATGGGCCTATCAGGATCGCTTCAAGCAGGCTGGCCTGATGGCGCTGCTGGGGTCCGGTTTTGATCCGGGCGTTACCAACGTCTACACTGCCCTGGCTGCCAAGAAGTATCTGGATGTGGTGGAAGAACTGGATATCATCGATGCCAACGCAGGCAGCCATGGTCAGCCCTTTGCCACCAACTTCAACCCAGAGATCAATATCCGTGAAGTAACCGCCACCTGCCGTCACTGGGAAAACGGCCAGTTTGTGGAAAGCCCGGCGCTCTCCACCAAGCGGGTCTTTGACTTCCCTGAGGGGATCGGACCGATGAACTGCTACCGTCTCTACCATGAAGAGATGGAGTCAATCGTCAAGCATATCCCCACCATCAAAAAAGCCCAGTTCTGGATGACCTTTTCCGAAAACTACCTCAAGCACCTTGAAGTGCTGCAGAACGTGGGTATGACCCGGATTGATGAGGTGGAGTTTAACGGCCAGAAGATCGTGCCGATTCAGTTCCTGAAAGCACTGTTGCCTGATCCGGGCTCTTTGGGGCCGCTGACCAAGGGCAAGACCTGCATCGGTGTGATTGCCCGTGGCCTGAAGGATGGTAAGCGCAAGCAGGTCTATATCTACAACATCTGTGACCATGAGACCTGCTACAAAGAGGTCCAGTCCCAGGCTATCAGCTACACCACCGGCGTACCGGCTGTGGTGGGGGCTATCATGATGCTGACCAAGCAATGGCATGCAGCGGGTGTCTGGAACATGGAGCAGTTTGATCCAGAGCAGTTCCTGGAGGTGCTGGGGCCGATGGGATTGCCAACAGTAGTCGTTGACGGCGGCGAGTGGCCAGAGCTGTAATCTGATTGACACGCCTAAGTTGGTCATATAAAATGACTAACTAGAGGTGACCTATGACACAGTTTAACATTGCTGAAGCAAAATCTCATTTTTCTGAATTGGTTCAGAAGGCAATGCTTGGTGAAGAGGTGATTATTGCTAAAGACAACAAGCCGCTCCTTAGGCTAGTCCCGGTTGTTCAAGTGCAAAAAGAACGTAAACCTGGTTCAGGCAAAGGAAAGATACTGTATATGGCTCCTGATTTTGATCAGACGCCGGATGATTTTAAAGAGTATATCTGATGCGTATTCTGCTTGATACTCATACTGTTCTCTGGTGGGCAGCAGACAGCGCAGCACTTTCAGATGAGGCAACAAAAGTAATCCGTAATCCACGCAATGACTGTTTTGTAAGCATTGCCAGTTGTTGGGAAATGGCAATCAAGGCAAGTATTGGTAAGTTGCGACTGACTATGCCGGTGGAACGGTTTGTTACTGAGCAAATTTCTGAAAATGGTTTTTTGCAGCTACCAATTGAGTTCCGGCATGTTTGCAAGGTAGAGTCGCTTCCCTTTCACCATCGAGACCCTTTTGACCGCCTGATTGTAGCCCAGTCCAGCCTGGAAAAGATGCCCGTAGTTTCTGCTGACAAAACCCTAGACCTCTATGGTATCAAGCGAATCTGGTAATAAACGCAATGACCGGTATTGATTGTGAAAAAATAGCTCAGTTAGCCCCTTCACCAGCCTACGTGGTGGATCTGCGCAGGTTGCGCCATAATCTGGCCATTCTGGATCAGGTGCAGCAGCGCAGTGGCGCCAAGATCCTGATGGCGCTGAAGGCGTTCTCCATGTGGTCCACCTTCCCGCTGATCAGCAAGACCCTGCACGGCGTTTGTGCCAGTTCTCCCTGGGAAGCTCGTCTGGGGCGGGAAGAGTTTGGCCGTGAGGTACACAGTTTTGCCGCTGCCTTCACGGAAAGTGACGTGGTGGAGCTGTTGGGTATCTCCAATCATCTGGTCTTTAACTCTTTCAATCAATTAGAGCGCTTTCGGCCCTTATGGGAAAAAGAGCAAGGCAGAGTCTCCATCGGCCTGCGGGTCAACCCGGAACATTCTGAAGGTCATACCGCTATTTATGATCCCTGCGCCTCCACATCCAGGTTGGGTATTCCGGTTGCCGAGTTTGAAGGACGCTCTCTGGCTGGAGTCGAAGGGTTGCATTTTCATACCCTCTGTGAGCAGCTCTTTGAACCGCTGGAACGGACTGCCAAGGCGTTTGAAGAAAAGTTTGGCAGATATCTGCAAGGGATGAAGTGGCTGAACCTTGGCGGAGGGCACCATATCACCCGCGAAGGCTATGATATTGACGGGCTGGTGGAACTGATCAAATATTTCAAGAATAAGTATGGGGTAGAAGTCTATCTGGAACCGGGTGAGGCGATTGCCATCGGCACCGGTGTACTAGTTAGTGAAGTGCTGGATGTTGTGCATAACCAGATGGATATCGCTATTCTGGATGTCTCGGCCACCTGTCACATGCCTGATATTCTGGAAATGCCCTACCGCCCGGACATTACCGGCGGATTCAATGCTGGTGAGAAACCATACACCTACCGTTTAGGCGGTCCTTCTTGTCTGGCTGGTGACGTGATCGGCGACTGGTCTTTTGAGCGGCCGCTTAAGGCAGGTGACCGGCTGGTGTTTGAAGATATGGCCCATTACACCATGGTCAAAACAACCACCTTTAATGGGATTCAGCATCCCCATATCTGTACCTTTGAGCCAGATAGCGGCCAGCTGCAGGTGGTGCGCAGCTTTGGCTATCCCGACTTCAAATCAAAACTCTCCTAAAAAATATCTGCTCAGATGCTTGCGAAATGCTCTGTCTGTAGGGTATAGTACGCAACTACTTTTACGTCCTCTTAGCTCAGCTGGATAGAGCAACGGCCTTCTAAGCCGTAGGTCGCAGGTTCGAATCCTGCAGGGGACGCCAATTGCCATACGAACTGAGTGCTTCTGCCGGAGTACTCAGTTTTTTTGTGCTGTTAGATCTGATAGGGCTCTTGTGTCACACGCTTTAGCTTGTATTTAAATGGAGAAATAGCTACAAAGTCACCTTAACTAGATATGGTGTGATGAAAGGCTGCGATGAGGCCGTTTTCTACAGTATCAATACGGGCACAACTGGTTTTGATCACCCTGATCATTGCCCTGCCTGCCATTGTTATTATCATCTATCTGGGGATTCATCAGCGTAAGAACGCTGTTGATGATGCCTATCAGCTTACCCGCCTGATTGCCGAACGGATCGCTTCAGAACAAAAGAATATGGCGGTAGCTGCAGAACAGTTGCTGGTAACGCTTGCCCAGATGCCGGAGATCAGACAGCAGAGCCGTGGCAGGGTGCAACATCTGCTGCGTACGCTTAATGAGCTGAATCCTCAGTATGCCAATATCCTGGTGACTGATCTGGCCGGCAAGACCTGGGCGGCGGTTTTTATGCCGCCTGCGCCTTCCATGCTTGATGACCGGCGCTATTTCAAACATGCCATCTCCAGCGGGCGTCTTTCATCCGGTGAGTATGTTGTCAGTAAAAGTATGACCAACAAACCGGTCTTTCATTTTGCCTATCCGTACCGTGATACAGCAGGAAAGATCGCCGGCGTTATTGTGGTTGCCTTCAGGCTGGATACCTATTCAACGGTTCTTAAAAACAGCCCGTTGCCCGAAGGTACCAATTTCCTGTTGCTTGACCATGCCGGTGTAATCATGCACCGAGCCCTGGAACCGGAAAAGATTATCGGCAAAAAATATCCAGAAGCCGCCTTTCGAGAGATGCTGGTGGGGCCTGACGAGCAGTCCTACCGGGGATTGGCCTCGTTCGGGGATGAACGTTTTATCAGTTACCGTAAAATACGTCTGCAGGGTGAAGCAGATCCGTATATGTATGTGCGGGTTGGCGTCCCCGTCAAATCCACCCTTGCGGCAGCTGATCAAACCATGCTGAAGAGTATTGCTTTTTTCGGGGCTTTCCTGTGCGGTGCATTTCTCCTGGCCTACCTGATTGGCAAACGCTCCATTGTTGATCGGATTGTTCTGTTGGAACAGGCCTCACAGCGTCTTGCCGACGGCGAGATGCAGATCCAGGTGGCCAGTGCGGTTTCTGGTGGTGAGATCGGGCATCTTGCCCAGAGCTTTGACTCCATGGCCCGGCAACTCATGGAGCGTGAACAGGTTATCCGCGAGAGTGAGGCCCGTTTGCGAAGCATCACGGATTCTGCTCAGGACGCCATTTTGATGATGGACTCCCACGGGGCGATCACCTTCTGGAATCCGGCAGCTGAGACGATCCTTGGCTATCGGGCTGAGGAGGCGCTGGGAAAAGACCTGCACCTGCTGTTGGTCCCCTTGCGCTATCAGCAGGCGTTTCAAAAGGCTTTTTCGGTTTTTGTGCAGACCGGGCGTGGCCATGCCGTTGGCAAGACCGTTGAGCTGGCTGCAAGGCGTAAAGATGGCCAGGAGATTATTGTCTCCCTCTCTTTGTCGGCGGTTTTCCTCCATGGCTGTTGGCATGCTGTCGGGCTATTAAGAGATATTACTGAAAGCAAACATTATCAGGAAGAACTGCTGGAGGCCCGCCACTCGGCTGAAGCAGCCAACCGGGCCAAAAGTGAGTTTCTGGCCAATATGAGCCATGAAATCCGCACCCCTATGAACGGTGTTATCGGTATGGCTCAGCTGCTGCGTTTTACCCAGCCCAGCAAAGAGCAGGAAGAGTATCTGGATAACCTTGAGCTTTCCTGTAAAAATCTGCTTGAATTGATCAACGATATTCTCGATCTCTCAAAGATTGAGTCAGGCAAGCTTGAGCTGGAATCTGCTGCTTTTTCCTTGCGTCGCTGTGTCCATGAGGTGCTGAGCAATCAGTCGGCACGGGTTGAGCAGAAGGGGCTTCAGCTTAGTGCCGATCTTGATGAGCAATTGCCGGATCTTGTGCTGGGCGACTCCCTGCGTTTTAAACAGATTCTGCTTAATCTGTTGGGGAATGCCATTAAATTCACGGAAACAGGCAGTATAGCCGTCACGGGTATGGTTGTTTCAAGAACGGAGCCGGGTTGCGTCTTCAGGCTTATGGTCCGTGATACCGGCATCGGTATGACCGCTGATGCCCTGGAAAGAATATTCAACTCCTTTGAGCAGGCTGACAGTTCAACCACCCGTATCTACGGTGGTAGTGGTCTTGGGCTTTCTATCTGCCGACGTCTTACCGAGTTAATGGGAGGACGTATCTGGGCGGAGTCTGTTTCCGGTAAAGGGTCAACTTTTTTTGTTGAGTTGCCTTTTGTTATTCAGTCGCCTGTTGGTGAGGAGACACCGTCACCAGCGTGTCAGGCTCTGCCAGGTACCATGCGATCATTAAAAGTTCTGGTTGCTGAAGATAACAGGTTGAATGCCGATACCATCATTGCCATGCTGAAGCGGATGGGGCACGAGGTTGAAGTTGCGTCCAATGGACGTGAAGCTCTGGAAAAGTGGCATGCGTCGGTTGTTCACTGTGTTTTGATGGATATTCAGATGCCGGTCATGGACGGGTATCTGGCAGCAGCAACCATGCGGGAACAGGAGCAAAAGATGGGAGGGCATACACCGATTATTGCCATGACCGCCCATGCCCTGCATGGTGACCGCGAACGGTTTCTGGCTGAAGGGTTTGACGGCTATGTTTCAAAGCCGGTGGATATGCAGATGCTGGCTGAGGAGCTGAAACGAGTCAGCGCAGCATAAGATGCTGTACATAGCAAGAAAAAAGGGACAGGCCGTGGTGGTCTGTCCCTTTTTTCGTCTATTCTGATTATGTCTAGCGTTTGTTGCGGTGTGTCAGTGAGGCACCGATAAAGGCTTTGAAAAGCGGATGGGGTACCAGTGGTTTTGATTTAAATTCCGGGTGGAACTGGCAGGCCAGGAACCAGGGGTGGTCTGGCAGCTCAATGATCTCAACCAGGTCTTTCTGTTGGTTAATGCCTGACAGAACCAGTCCTTTCGTGGTCATCATCTCGCGGAAACTGTTGTTAAATTCATACCGGTGCCGGTGCCGTTCAGAGATGTCGGTTTCATTGTAGGCATCAAAGGCTCTGGTCCCTTTGATAACCGTACAGGGGCAGGCCCCTAAACGCATGGTGCCACCCTTTTTGTTAATGGTCTTCTGTTCTTCCATCAGATGGATGACCGGTTCTTTACAGTCTGTTTTAAATTCTGTTGAATTTGCCTTTTTCAGTCCGCAGACATTGCGGGCAAACTCGATTGCCGCCATCTGCATGCCAAGGCAGATGCCAAAAAACGGGATCTGTTTGCTGCGAGCATATTCAATGGCCAGAACCTTGCCCTCTGTGCCACGCTCACCAAAGCCACCCGGTACCAGAACGCCATCTACATCATCCAGCCAGCCTTCAACACCGCTTTCCTCAATCTTTTCTGCATCCACATATTTGAGGTACACGCGGCAGTCATTGGCAATACCGCCGTGGGTCAGCGCTTCTGCCAGGGATTTGTAGGATTCGGTCAGGTTGACATACTTACCCACAATGGCGATCCGTACTTCACCATGGCTGGGGTGACGCAGGGTCTCAACCACATCCTGCCAGGGGGTAAGGTCCGGCTGTTTGGTCCAGATATTCAGCTTTTCAACCACCTGATCATCCAGTTTTTCCTTGTTCAGGGCCAGCGGCACGGCATAGATATGTTCAGAGTCCACAGACGGAATAACACAGCTCTCTTCAACGTTACAGAACAAGGAGATCTTCTTCTTCATGTCCTGGGGCAGTTCACGATCACAGCGGCAGAGCAGGATATCGGGCTGGATACCGATCTTACGCAGCTCCATGACTGAATGTTGGGTCGGTTTTGTCTTCATCTCACCGGCAGTGCGGATGTACGGCACCAAGGTAACATGGACATAGAGGGTATTGCCGGTGCCACGATCAAAACGGAACTGGCGGATCGCCTCAAGGAACGGCAGCGATTCAATATCGCCCACCGTACCACCTACTTCAACGATGGCCACATCAGCACCTTTGGCGTTTTCAACGATCTTGCTCTTGATTTCGTCGGTGATATGGGGGATGACCTGCACGGTGCCACCCAGATAATCACCACGGCGCTCCTTTTCAATAACAGAAAAATAGACCTGGCCGGTGGTGAAGTTACTTTTCTTGGAAAGCCGGGCCGAGGTGTAGCGTTCATAGTGTCCCAGGTCAAGGTCGGTTTCTGCGCCATCATCGGTCACAAACACCTCGCCATGCTGGAAGGGGGACATGGTGCCGGGGTCAACGTTGATGTAAGGGTCCAGCTTCTGCATGGTAACCCGCAGGCCCCGGGACTCAAGCAGTGCCCCAAGGGACGCGGCGGCCAGCCCTTTGCCGATGGATGATACAACGCCACCGGTGATAAAGATAAACTTAGTTTTCATGGAAAGAGACTCCTGATCTTTTGCTCGTGCAGTCATGATTATCCTTGTTTTAGCCGTTCTTTAGCCTTGTTCAGGTCTTCGGGCGTATCAACACCCAGTGATTCAAATTCTGTTTCCACTACTCTGATCCGTATACCGTTTTCCAAAGCCCGTAGCTGCTCAAGTTTTTCTGAAAGCTCAAGAAAGGTCTGGGGCATTGCAGCGTATTCAAGCAGGAAGTCACGCTTGAATACGTATAGGCCCACATGTTTAAAGCAAAGCAGGCGGCCTGAGGCAAAGGCTTCATCTTTCAAATCCTGCCATTTATCCCGGAAAAAGGGGAGGGGAGAGCGGGAGAAGTAAAGTGCGTAGCCGTTGTTGTCCGTCACCACCTTGACCACATTGGGTGAAAGGAAGTCGTGCAGGCATCTGACCCGGCTTTTAAGGGTGCCCATCTTCAAATCAGGGTTGTTCAGAAACGGTTCTATGGCCTGATCGATCATGGCGGGCTCGATCAGCGGTTCATCGCCTTGTACGTTGACAATAATATCAGCCTCAAGCCCGTGGGCCACCTCTGCCAATCGGTCTGTCCCGGTTTCATGGCTTGTGGAGGTCATGATCGCCTCGCCACCGATCTGGTGAATCGCATCGGCAATCCTGCGGTCATCAGTGGCAACAATGGCGCGAGAGACCAGTGAGGCTTTTAATGTCTGTTCGTAGACATGCTGAATCATCGGCTTTCCGGCCAGATCGGCCAGGGCCTTGCCGGGAAAACGGGTGGATCCGTAACGGGCGGGAATGATGGCAACAATGTGCATGGTCATACTTTCAGGGGGCAAGGGTCAAGGAGCAGGCAGCAAAAAATGATGCCGCTGCTCCTAAAAAGCAAGCATGGAAAATACTCTCAAGCTGCAGGACTGTCAAGGTCTCAGGAGGAGCGGCGCTGGCCCTGTACAATGCTGTTGCGCCAGTTAAAGGCGTCAAGCTGAGCGGCCAGCAGTTGATCAAGACCGATGGATAAGGAATCAAGCAGTTCCTGAACGGCAACAAAATCTGTTTTTTCCAGCTTTTCAGCTAACTCCAGTAATTGCCCAAGCTGTCCTTCCCGTCGCAGCAGGGCATCCGCCATATCTTCTGACAGGTTCAGGCTCTCAACAACATGCTCCATGGTGGTTTCATAGAGGGCATCCAACAGGGAGAGGATACCGGTCAGGAAGGCTGTTTCAACAAGGTCACTGGTACGGCTCTGTCCGGTGCGCTGCATCATCAGCAGTTCCATCAGCCGTCCTCGTACTGCAGCCATCTCAAGCAAAGGGGAGTTCAGGCCACGATCATCCTTACCGGCAAACAGGGCCAACTGTACCCAGCGCCGCAGGTGGTTGATCCCCAGAATCATAATGGCGTGGCGGATGTTTTTGATCTTCTCCCGCAGGCCGATCATGACCGAATTAACCAGTTTCAGCAGGTTAAAGGTCAGGCTGGGGTTTTCCCGGAAGGTGTCTTCTACCTCATTAATGTCCCAGTCTTCATTCAACTGTTGCAGCAGCTTCATCATGGCGATGCCGGAAGGGTCAATCCGTTTCTGGCCGATAATGACCGGTCGTTCAAAGAAGTAGCCCTGAAACAGCTCAAATCCGTATTTCAGGCATTGTTCAAACACCTCTACGGTCTCAACCCGTTCAGCCAGCAACTGTACCGGGAATTTTCGTAGATTTGCTGCTATGTTGGGCAGCTCAAGCGGGTCGGTGGCCATGATGTCCACCTTGATAATATCCACCATTTTATAGAAGGCAGAGTGCTCAGGTGCGTAGATATGATCATCCAGGGCGATTTTGAAGCCCATTGATTTAAGTTCGTTGCAGCGTAGCCGGACGTTGTCATCAAGCTCAATATTTTCGAGTATTTCAAGCACAGACTGTTCAATCGGCAGCAGTTCCAGCATTTCAGAGTGCAACACACCGGATGTAATGTTCAGAAACCCGAACTTATCCCCCAATACATCCTGTAGACCAAAGTCAGACAGGGCACTGGAGATAACCGATGCCGAAGCCTGGGCCTGACTCTCAAACTGGGCAGTCGTATGGTGGCTGGCTGCCCGGAAGAGCAGTTCATAGCCAAAAATTTCCTGTTTGACATTCAGGATCGGTTGCCGACCGATAAAAAATTTGAGTTCAGGTTCCATGGCCATACTGTATACCATACGTAAAAGCTATTACAGACACAATTTTAAGGTTTCAGCTGCGATCTTTTCCAGTGGCAAAATTTTGTCCACACCGCCCTGTTTGATAGCTTCATTGGGCATGCCAAAGACTACACAGGTGGCCTCATCCTGCGCAATGGTCTTGGCTCCGGCATCATGCAACTCTTTCATGCCGTGGGCGCCATCATCACCCATCCCGGTCAGAATCACCCCCACTGCGTTTTTGCCAGCGTAGCGGGCAGCAGAACGGAACAGCACATCCACGGAAGGGCGATGACGGGAAACCAGCGGCCCGTCTTTAACCTCAACATAGTAACGGGCACCGCTGCGCTTGAGGAGGGTATGCTTGTTGCCCGGTGCAATCAGGACATGCCCCCGGACCACTGAATCGTTGTTTTCTGCCTCTTTGACGGTCACCTTGCAGATGCTGTTCAGGCGTTTGGCAAAGGCAGCGGTAAAGTTTTCCGGCATATGCTGGACAATCACGGTACCAGGGGTGTCTTCAGGCAGCATCTGCAGAAATACTGAAAGCGCCTCGGTTCCGCCGGTTGAAGCACCCACTACCACCACTTTTTCAGTGGTCATGATCATGGCATTGGTATTGGGGGCCTCCATGATCACATCAGCAGTGTATTTGGGGCTTACCTCGCGGATCACCCGCTGCGGTTTAATCCTGGCCGCTGCTGCCGCCTTGATGCTATCGCAGATTCTGATGCGGGACTCCTCGATAAACTGCTTGGTGCCCATTTTGGGCTTGGTGATAATATCTACCGCCCCGTATTCAAGGGCTTTTAGTGCTGTTTCGCTGCCACTTTCCGCCAGACTGGAACACATTACCACCGGAATAGGATGCTGGGACATCAGTTTTTGCAGAAAGGTGATGCCGTCCATGCGGGGCATCTCAACATCAAGGGTGATCACATCCGGCACCTGTTCTGAGATCCGCTGTACCGCTACGATCGGGTCCTGGGCCATACCGATCACTTCTATGCCAGGGTCACTTGAAAGAATGTCGGACAGGGTCTGACGAACCAGTGCAGAGTCGTCAACAATCAGAACTTTTATCTTGTTTGACATGGTTTTAGTCCTTGCGGTAGACCGTATTGGCAACCTGGGTAAAAGGTACGTCCAGGCCGTTCAGGGTTTCTGAGTGGCCGATAAAGAGATAACCTCCTGTTACCAACTGGCGGTGAAATTTTCTCATCAGCGCTGCTTGAGTCGGTTTGTCGAAATAGATCACCACATTCCGGCAAAAAATGGCGTCCTGATGTTCCTGAATGCCGAACTGCTCATCCATGAAGTTTACCCGTTTAAAGCTGACGCTGCTGCGCAGTTCCGGTGCAATTCTGACCAGTCCCTTACTGCGGTCTTTGCTGCGTAACAGGTATTTCTTTTTCATGGAGAGCGGAATGGTATCGGTCCTGTCCTCGCCATAGATCGCTGATGAGGCCTTCTGAATAACCTGGGTGCAGATATCCGAGGCCAGAATTGAGAACTTGAAGCCCTGGTTGGCGGCAGCATAATCGCTTAATACCATTGCCATGGTGTAGGGCTCTTCACCGGTGGAACAGCCGGCAGACCAGATTCTGAAGGGGTTCAAGGGACTTTCACCGGCGCCTCTGATCTGCCGCATGGTGGGGATTGTCTCCCGCACCAGAAAATCAAAGTGTTGTGGTTCACGGAAAAAATCGGTCTTGTTGGTGGTAACCACATCAATCAGGTGGATGATCTCCTGATCACGTCCCACTGCTGAAAAAATAAAATCAGCGTATTCCTGAAAGCTATGCATCCCCAGTGCCTTCAGGCGTTTTTGCAGACGAGCCTCCAGCATGGTCTTCTTGGCAGGGGGCATCTTGATCCCCACCTCATCGTAGATCAAAGCGCTGAACTGCTCAAACTCCTTGTTACGCATGCTGCAGAGTTGTTGTGTTCCGGGACCGCTGTCATGGTTCATCAGGGTTACTCCTGGGACAGCAGTTTTTTTACGGTTGCAAGCAGATCTTCCTGCCTGACCGGTTTCATGACCCATCCGTTTGCACCGGCGGTTCTGGCCTCTTCAAAGAGATGCTGCTGAGAGTCGGTGCTGATGATCAACAGAGGGGTTGTCGAGAATTCCGGTAATTGCCGAATGTCACGAACTAGGGTGATGCCATCCTTGCCCGGCATGTTGATATCAGTGATGATCAGGTCCGGTTGCACCTCCTTGATTCGTTCAAGGGCGGTCATCGGGTCTGAAACCGTTTCAACCAGATAGCCGCCATGCTGCAGAGTGAACTTTGCGTTGAGCAGCTGGGGCTTTGAATCATCTATCAGCAGAACGGTTTTCACCGGTTACTCCTGCGTTCCACCGGTTTGCAGGGCAGCCATTTCCTGCTCTGAAAAGACCCGGTCAATATCAAGAATCATTACAAAATGTTCTTCGTGCTTGCCCATCCCCTTGATGAACTCGGTATTTAGGCGGGTGCCGATATGGGGTGCCGGTTCAATCTGCTCCGGCTCCATTTCAACCACCTCCTGCACTGAATCGGCCAGAGCGCCCAGGACGGTGGTGTCACCATCAAGGGTTACTTCAACCACAATAATACAGGTGTTGATGGTTTGATCTGTGGCGGACATGCCAAACTTGAGCCGCATGTCAATCACCGGTACTACGCTACCCCGCAGGTTGATCACCCCCCGCATGAACTCCGGGGTCTGGGGCACCTTGGTGATGCTGGTGTATTCGAGTATCTCCCTGACCTTGGCCACATCAAGGGCAAAGATTTCATCTGCCAGCTTGAAGGTCAGGTATTGGACAGTTTCGGTTATGGTTGAGACAGACATAAAACCTCCAGGGCAAGTCAGAAGTGTGAAGAGTGAAGTTTGAAGAGTGAAAGGTTTTTTCTCACTTCACCTTTCACTCTTCACTCTTGCAATTCTAGAATTTCTCAAACTCGTCATCCAGATGGTCTTTGCCCTTGCCGCCCAGGTCGATATGCACGCCACCGCTCTTGGCTTGTTTTGGTGGTGCGGCATGGGCTACCTGGGGACGGCTTGGTGGAGCCGCATGGTGTGCTGCCGGACGATGGGGCAGGGCACGCTGGGTAGCGTGACTATCAATACTGAAGAAGGCGATGGTGCTTTTCAGCTGCTCTGCCTGACCAGCCAGTTCTTCAGTGGTGGAGGCCATCTCTTCAGCTGCCGAGGCGTTCTGCTGAATAACCTGATCAAGCTGCTGAATGGCACGGTTGATCTGATCAGCACCGGCATCCTGCTCCTTACTTGATGCAGAGATCTCCTGCACCAGCTCTGCTGTGCGCTGGATATCCGGCAGAATGGCGGTCAGCATCTGACCGGCAGCTTCAGCCACCTGCACGCTGCGGCCTGACAGCTCACTGATCTCACCGGCTGCAGTCTGGCTGCGCTCGGCCAGCTTACGGACTTCTGAGGCAACCACGGCAAAGCCTTTGCCATGCTCACCGGCCCGGGCAGCCTCAATGGCAGCGTTCAGGGCGAGGAGATTTGTCTGCCGTGCGATCTCTTCAATAATGCTGATCTTGGTGGCGATCTCTTTCATGGCAGCCACGGTTTCATTGACCGCCTTGCCGCCCTCACGGGCATCGGTGGCTGACTTGTTGGAGATTTTTTCGGTCTGGCTGGCGTTGTCTGCATTCTGCTTGATGCTGGAGGACATCTCTTCCATGCTGGAGGAGATCTCTTCAGCAGAGGCAGCCTGCTCGGTTGCCCCTTGTGACAGGGTCTGGGCTGTGGCAGAGAGCTGCTGACCACCGGTGGCAACACCATCGGCTGCTGCCTGTACTTCCCGCACGATCTCCTTCAGCTTATCCACCATGTTGGCCAGGGAGTCCATCAGATCATCCTGATCAGAACGTTTCTTCAGTTCAACCATCAGATTACCTTGGGCCACCTGCTTGGCATTGGCGGTAATGGAGTTAAGCGCTTCTATGTTTTGCTTGATGGCACTATTGATCTGTTCAAAGTTCTGAGCAATGGTCTGGGTGTCATCATCACTGGAGCCCACAACCGTGTTAACACTCATGTCGCCGATAGCCATCTTTTCCAGGTTTTTAAGCAGCTTGCCAACTTCTGTATCCTGGAATTTTGCCTGCTTGTCAGCCACACGGGCAGCCTTTTTAACGGCGGTCTGGTCAGTAACCACCTCAAAGGCGGCAATGATGTTGCCGTTGTCATCCTTGATCGGTACGCCGGTGTAGTCAATATCCAGATTAAGTGAACCAGGGTGGGCGTCGGTGGCGCTGTTAGCGGTCTGGCCATTGCTCATGGCCCGCTGGCAGGCACACTTGTCAGTTTTACAGTCAGAGGTGCGGAAGTGATCATAACACTTGGTGCCGACAACCTGCTGCTGATTTCTACCGCCTACCTCAGCCCCCAGTTTGTTCATGTAAAGTACGTTAAAGTCGCGGTCAATCAGCATGGCCGGGGCAGGCATCACATCCAGCAGGCTGACCAGACGGCCAATGGTGTTGTTGACGCCATCCACAATTTTACGGAAGTCTCCCATATGTTTAGAGGCATCGGCACGGGTGTTGACTCGGCCTTCCATGGCAGCCTTGGCCAGCATATTTGCATCAGCCACCAGGGCATCAACAGCATCAATACAGCCGTTCAGGTTGTTTTTGATCTCATTGAAGTCGCCACTGTAATTGTCAGTGATACGCGGGGGAATATCACCCTTACTGATCCGGTCAACGTATTCGGCAGCCACGTTCAAGGGGCCGATTACAGCATCCAAAGTTTCGTTCACCCCTACCACAATCTTCTGGAAATCGCCCTGATGCTTGGTCGCATCAGCACGGGTGGCTAACTTACCGGCTATGGCTGCGTCTGAAAGCATACTAGCATCTTTGATCAGGGCCTGGATCGCTTCTGCCATCTTGTTCATAGCGCCTTGCAGGATACCGGTTTCGTCCTTTGAGGTTGTGTCAAGATGGACATCGGTATTGCCTGCTGCAATCTTGTTGGCTGCATCAACACAGGCATTAACCGGTGCAGTAATGGAACGGGTAATCAAGAGGCCCAGGGCAATGCCTAGAAGCAGAGCGCCAATTCCTACAGAAAGTAAGGTTATGTCGGCCTTGTGGGCAAGCTTTTCAGCATCAACAGCGGCTTTTTCTGCTGATTTTTCTTGGTGCTTGATCATGGTATCAACTGCAGCAAAATAGGCGTTCTGAGACTTGCGGAAATCATTCAAAAGGTAGTTCGTTGCCTCATCCCATTTGCCTTTGTCATACATGTTGAAGAGCGGCTTTCTGGCATCAATATAATGATTGCGTGCTGCCTTCAGTTCATTGAACAGTTTTTTGCCCTGCTCACTCCTTACTGTTTTTTCAAGATCTTCAAAATGCTTAAGGACCGTATCAGCTGCAACCTTCATCCGTTCATCTTCTTGCTTGCGAATGGTGCTGTCTTTAGCAAGGGCAATGTTGCGGAGTGCGCGTGCTGCTACGTTAATCTGCTCTTTAATGTTAAATAGCGTTTGCACCTTAGGGAATTTATCTTTGGTGATATCGTCAACAGCATGATCGAGTTTTCCAATTGCAAAATATCCAACGGCAACATTGACAACCAATAGTAGCAGGACGATCCCGAATCCAAATGCCAAGCGTGGTCCAATCTTCATGTTCTTCAGCATAACCTGTACCTCCTTCTCATGTGTGCAACTTAGATGACTTCGCTCTGTCTCACGTTCTGTAGGGTGTTCAAAATTGTTGAGCGTACATCGCTTTCAAATGGTTCATCATGTCCTGGATAGATCAGTTCAATCTCCCGTTGGGCCAGCTTTAGCAGCGTTTGGACATAGTCTCGGGTATACTTGCCACCGCTGGTGCGGATGCGTAGCTGGGTATCACCCGAAAAGAGCAGCTTCTGCGCCTGGCAGTAAAACGCTACTGAATCTGATGAGTGCCCCGGTGTGTGGATCACCTCCAGATAATCATCACCTGCCTTAAATAGCTGTCCTTCCTTGAGCAGACAGTCAACACCGGGGCCATCCACCCAGCCGTAGACTTTTGCTCCATAGTTCTGTTTAAAAAGATCTGCCGAAGCTGCGTGATCAAAATGGTTGTGGGTCAGCAAGACCTGCTCAACCGGTACCTTGCCGCAGCCGGTGTAAATCCTGTCGATCTCTGCCAGTATATAATCGTCCGTCCCTGGATCGATCAGGGTGTTGACATCGGTAAGCTGGTTCCACTCGCCCAGAATCAGGTATGATCGGCAGGTGTAGTTTTTCGGGTTTCTGGCCAGCTGAATTACCCGCATAGTGTCCCTTGCACCTGCTACCCCACTTTCCTGAACAGTTGTGCATCTGGGGCCACCTGTTCAAACAGATGGCTGATCTCATGGGGAATCTTCTGGGTATTTTCAGTGGCAAAATAACCGCCGGGTGCCAAAGAACGATGGTACATCTTTAAAACTTCAATCCGTTGTTCATAGGAAAAATGCAGCAGCACGTTTTTGCAGACGATCAGGCTGTAGTCTGAACCTGGCGGCTGCAGGGTCAACAGGTCATTGTATTTGAAAAAGACCCGATTGCGGATGCGATCAATGACTTTGTGATAGCCGGGCTTGGCCGCCATCTCTTCAAAATATTTACGAAAAATCTCTGCCGGAATCCGCTGTAACTCTTCTGTTTTGTATTCGCCAGCGGTGACAATATCGCCAAAGTTGTTTTCACTGTCGTAGTCGGTGGCATCCAGGTACAGGGTGTTGAATCCCATGTCACCCATCCGTTCTGCAAATAGGATTGCCAAAGTGTACGGTTCCTGTCCCAGGGCACAGCCTGCATCCCACACCTTAATGCGCAGGCGTCCCAAGGCCAGTTTCAGGGTGTGTTCAACCGCGTATTCAAGGACCGGTAGATCTCGGAAAAAGAAGGTAAAGGCCATTAGCCGAACTGCTCCTGCTCGGTCAGGGCCACTGACTGCATCAGCAGGCCCGGATCAAGGATCAGGGCTACGGTGCCGTCACCCAGGATGGTGGCGCCGGAGATACCCCGTACATCACGGTAGAGCTTGCCCAGGGTCTTGATCACGGTCTGGTGCTCTCCCACCACATCATCCACCACAAACCCGATCCGTTTGCCACCCACCGAGAGAATCACGATCTGCTCGATATCCGGTTGATTGGTGGTGATCTCAAACTCATTCCGCAGGTTGATGTAGGGGGTCAGTTCACCCCGTACATGGGCCAGGTGGCGACCATGGGTGGCCTGTACATCGGCGCGGGTCAGTTCAATGCATTCTTCTACCATGGTCAGCGGCAGTACAAAGTAGCTCTGGTCAATCCTGACCAGCAGAGTTTCGATAATGGCCAGGGTCAGGGGAATCCGCAGGGTGATGATTGATCCCTTGCCCTGTTCGCTGGCAATGTCGATGGTGCCCCGCAACGCCTCAATCGCTTTTTTGACAACATCCATGCCGACACCTCGCCCTGAAACGCTGGTGACTTTCTGGGCGGTGGAGAAGCCGGGGGCAAAGATCAGGTTGTATATTTCTTTATCAGTCAGCTCGGTGGTGGCGGTGATCAGTCCCCGTTCAATCGCTTTGGCCCTGATCCTCTCTTTGTCCAGCCCGGCGCCATCATCACGGATGGTGACCAGTACGCTGTCGCCGGAGTGCACAGCTGCCAGATGGACAATTCCCTTGGTCGGTTTACCGGCTGCCTTGCGCACCTCAGGCATTTCCACACCATGGTCAATACTGTTGCGGATCAGGTGCACCAGCGGATCGTTCAGTTTTTCAATCACGGTCTTGTCAAGCTCGGTATCTGCGCCGGTGGTCTCCAGATCAATCTCTTTGCCCAGCTCTGCTGAGAGATCCCGTACCAGCCGTTTAAATTTGCTGAAGGTGGAACCGATCGGCAACATCCGCATGTTAAGGGTAGTATCCCGCAGCTCAGAGATCAGCCGTTCAACCTCTTCTGCTACGGCACTGATTTCATTGTCGTGGCGGTTACCGGCGATCTGGGTCAGGTGGGCCTGTACCGTAACCAACTCGCCCACCAGGTTGACCAGATGATCCAGCCGTTCAGCCGGAACCCGGATTGAGAGGGCGGCTTCAGCCGCTGCCGGCGTGGCCGCAGTCCGTTCCTGGCGAGCCTGTTTGACCTGCTGCTGTTCCAGCAGGGCGGATTGTACCTTTGAGGCAGGCACCAACCCCTGTTCCACCAGGATTTCGCCAAACCGCTTCTGCATGGAGAGAATTTTCTGCATCTCAACCGGCGAGAGGTCACCCCGTTCAACCAGAATATCCCCCAGCTTTTTGTAGCCGGCATCAGCGTCTGGAGCACTGCCATCGTCAATCAGGTCAATCTTCAGGTCACAGTCATCTTCAACAAAGATGAAGACATCCTTGATCGCCTCTGTACCGCGGGTCGTGGTGAGCACGATATCCCAGTAAAAATAGCAGTGTTCCGGGGTGAGCTGGTCAAGGGAGGGGATGGCGTCCAGATGGGCCATGACTTCACAGGAACCAAGGTCGCGCAGTTCGTTCAGCAGGCTGATCGGGTTAGTACCGCTCAGCATGATTTCCGGCAGTGGTTTGAAGCGGATCCGGTAGGTACGGCTGGTGTCAGCTTCCACTGATGCAGCAGCAGGGGGGGCTGCAACAGGTTCCTGCTGCAGTTTGGTTACGTGCGGTAATAACTGCTGCAGGCCATTAATAATCCGCTGGCCGTTTGCTTCATCTGCCGGAGGACCGCCTGCCGAGGCTTCCAGCATGGAGGTGATCTGGTCACGTGCCTGCAGGGTAAGATCAAGCAGGCAGCGGGTGACCTGCATCTTGCCGTTTCTGACCTGATCAAAGACCGTTTCAACCTCATGGGTGAAGCGGGCAATGTCATCAAAACCAAACATGGCACCGGAACCCTTGATGGTGTGCATGGCCCGGAAGACCCGGTTGATCAGGTCATTGTCCTGGGGATTGTCCTCCAGTTCAAGCAGGGAGGTCTCCAGCTCGGCCAGCAGTTCTGAAGCCTCTTCTCGATAGGTGGCTATATGTTGTTCCTGAGGGCTGGACATGGAACCTCCAAGGCAAGTAAGAAGGGTAAAGGGTGAAGTGAGAAAGGAATGTATTTCACCCTTCGCACTTCACACTTCACTCTTGGTTCTAACCAAGTACTTTTTTCACAACAGCGATCAGCTGTTCAGGTTTAAACGGCTTGACGATCCAGCCGGTGGCACCGGCAGCCTTGCCTTCTGACTTGCGGGATTCCTGTGATTCAGTGGTCAGCATCACGATCGGGATAAATTTATTCAGGGCGCCGCCACGAACCCCCTTGATCAGGCCGATACCATCCAGGTTGGGCATGTTCAGGTCGGTGATCAGCATATCCACCTTCTGGGTACCCAGTTTGGTTAAGGCATCCTTGCCATCTACCGCCTCAACCACGTCATAACCGGCCTGTTTGAGGGTAAAGCTCACCATCTGCCGTACACTTGCTGAATCATCAGCGGTCATAATCAGTTTTGCCATGTCAGTTTATTCCTCCACACCAGATACAGGGTAAATCGGCGCTGTGCTTGCAGGTGGTCTGGCGCTGCAGCCCAACGGTGTCGATAGCTTTTTTTACGTCAGGGGCCATGCAGCCCGCAAAATTAAAACGTTTCTGCGCATCAAGCGCGGTCCGGCAGGCGGAACAGATCAGCTGCATGCCGGCAAGGTCAATTTCATCAACCGCAGAGACATCCATCTGGATGTTGGCAACCGGGCCACTCTGCTCAAGCAGTAGACTATGCAGGGCAGGGGCGGTATCAATGGCCAGCTTGCCTGCCACACTGATGCTGAGGGTGCTGCCGTCGCTACTGGTACTGTGGGTAAGCGTTAGATCAGACATGGTGTCTCCCCAGCCCTAGAATAAATCAACATTGTCGCCGTATTCGGAATTGCTGCTGCTCTCCTGCTGTTTCTGCAGGGAAAGACTAACACCATGACGGGCAGCCATCATTTCGTGGATCATCCGCTCACTTTCCATGGTGTAGCGTTGTTCCATGTGACGCAGGTTGTCTCTGAATTCACTTGAAGCAGGCACTTGCTCCCGTGCTTCGGTATAGATCTGTTCAAGGGCCTGCACTGCCTGCTCGGTCTGTTGCTGGATCTCTTCATGCACATGAATACCGGATGTGGTGAGGTTGATTTCGTCTGAGAGTGACTCTGCCGTGCTTGCCAGTGTTGAAAGCTGTTGCAGCAGGGAACGGTTGATGGCGGACAGGGACGAGATGATCTGTTGGGCCTCTTGTTCCATTTCGCCCACTTGTTGTGCACTGTCTCCGGCCTCCAGAAAATTCTGATCTGACATGCTGGCGGTGATGCCGTTAATGGCTTGCAGTGTGCTTGAAACCGCCTCAGTCTGGACGACCGCCTCCAGGGAAAGCCGCTTGATCGCTTCAGCCAGTACACCCAGGGCAGCTCCCTGGGGGCCGGTGTGAGCGGCCTTGATCTGGGCGTTTAGGGCGATCAGATCGATTTCAGAACCAACCGCTTCGATATCGCTGACAAATCCGCCTATCTCTGCCATGGTGCCGGTTACCTTCTGCATGGCAGTTGAAAGTTCCTGATCTGCCTTTTCACAGTTTTGCAGGATCAGGGTGACTTGATGCATTTCCTTTTCCATGGTTTCCAGGAGGGATGTCTCGGTAGAACCTGAATTGCCCATCAATGCCTGTTGTAATTCCAGGCTGATCTGGGTCTGCTTTGTTCCAATATCTCGCAGGCTGTCCAGAATGGTGTTGGTGGCCTTGGCCAGCTGGTCAGCTGCGTGTCTGGTCTGGGCGGTTTGCAGTTCGCAGATATCGCCGATTTCGGCAACCACGGCCGGACAGCTATCGTCGTTGGGAACTGCGTTGCTGCAGGCGTGTTGCAGTAGTTTTTCAAGCGCCTCAATGACATGCTCGATCTGCTGACGGGTGATATCATGAAACTGCATGGATGCTACCACGGCACCGATATCAGAAGAGATCTGTTCCGAGATCAGGGCAACCTGATTGCCGGTGGCAGAACAGGTGCTGTTCAGGTCTGACAGGGTCTCAAGGTTGTTACCGACAGCGGTCAGGATCTTGTGGGCATCGGTGTAGTGATGTTCTTCTGTGGTGCGCACCATCTGCAGGTTGTTGCTGATTAACTGAGCCAAAGACTGGCGCTGGACCATGATGCCGGCAGATTTTTCACTGACGGTCTGGGAAAGTTTTTCAACATCCATGGCCAGGGTGGTAAAACCGGCTCCCAGTTCTCCCAGTCTGGCAGATTCAATCTTGGTGGAGATGGAGAGCATCCGCAGGGCCTTGTCCATCTTCTGAAACCCTTCCAGGGGTTGTATGACCTTGTCAAGCTGGACCATGATCTGTTCCAGGGTGCTGCAACTCTGCGTGCCCTGGGTGTTGACCCGCTCCAGATAGTCATTCATGTCACTAAACAGATGACGAAGCCGTTCTGTCAGCTGGCAGCTTTCAGAGCCGGCAACCAGTTCCACCAGTTCGCTGGAAACTGACGATATTTTTGAAGAGCGGATGGCAAAGTCCTGCAGTTTTCCGCCCAACTCCAGAAACTGATCCTCTGTGCTGCCAGCAAGTCGTTGCAGAATCTGTATGGTAGGAGTCAGACTACTGCTCCATTGTACGAGCTGATTGCAGAGATGCGGGGGCATAGGCCAGATTCCTTTCGCCGGCGAAGTGCTACTGAATCAGTCCCAGGGCGCGGAGTTCCCTGACCAGTTTCTGTTTGCTGATCGGCTTGACCAGATAGGCGGTGGCGCCATCCTGATAAAATGAGTCAAAGACCGTCTTGGGGTCATCGAGTGCCGTGGTCATAACAACCTTGACCTCCAGATTGGGCGGCACTTCAAGCTCTTTTTCGAGCTGTCGTATCAGGCGTAATGCCTCACGCCCATCCATCTTGGGCATCATGATGTCCATGCAGATCAGCTCATAGGGGGTTTTGGCGTTATGGGCCATCTTGAAGGCGGTTACCGCTTCTTCGCCATCAACGGCAATTTCACAATCAAAGTAAGCCCCCAGCAGTTCCCTGAGGATCCGGCGAGAGATGAAGTCATCTTCAACAATCAGACATTTCACGGTGGTACTCCTTTACTTGAAGTCTGCAATACCGGAGAAGACGTAATCCCGTCCGGCAACTTCCTTCTGGTGACACTCAAAACAGTTTTTAACCGGATCAAGACGACTGGGTTTTCCCTCTGCCGTATAACCGGCGTACAGCCATCCCCCCGTAGTCTTTTGAGACTTGTCCTTTTTCATCAGCACCACCATGTTTTTAGGGCCGTCAACAGTGCTGTCCCCTTTGATGTTGAAGTGCTCAACCACAATCCGGCTTCCTTCTGGAAACTTGTTACCGGCCTGGTAGCCCTTGAACGCCTTGGGGTCGGCATAGATATAGTGGATGCCGTAAAAAAGTGATTTTTTGTCCGCTACCACTTTTCGAACACTCTTCTTCCAGCTCTGATATTTGGGTAGTGGCGGCGTACTGGTTGCTGCAGCAGCGCAGCAGACGCAGAACAGTACCAGTAGTCCGGCGTTGATCAGTGTAAGACGTTTCATCTGTTTCTATTCTCCTTTGAAAGCGTTTAGCTCAGTCGTCTGAGTTGATGGGTGAAGTATAGCATCTGTCTTTTGAATGTCACGCCTGGTTGCATATTTTTTAGACTTTGTTCCGCAATGCCGGTTTACTGATGTACCTGTGGGGTTTCAGGCATCTCGTTGGCTGGCAGATAGATGGAAAAAGTGGTGCCGTTGCCAGGTACACTTTCAACACTGATAGTGCCACAGTGCTGTTTGACAATGCCATACACCATGGAAAGGCCCAGACCACTACCCTTGCCGATTTCTTTGGTGGTGAAAAACGGATCAAAGATTTTAGGGAGAAGTTCTTCAGGGATGCCACATCCGGTGTCTGATACGGTCAGATGAATATAGGTGCCCGGTGAGAGTTCAAGTGCTGACGCTGATTTGCTGTCAAGTATGACGTGTGCTGTTGCTATGGTCAGTTGACCGCCATCAGGCATGGCGTCACGGGCATTAATGGCCAGGTTCATCAGCATCTGTTCAATCATGCTACGGTCTACGCAGGCATGAACCGTATGCTGATCACAGACAAAATTGAGTGTTATGTTGTCTCCGATGATTCTTCTAAGAAACTTCTCAAAGCTGGAAACCAGGGTGCAGAGTTCTGCCTTTGAAGGGGTTGACTCCTGTTTGCGGCTGAAGGTCAGCAGGCTTTGGGTCAGGCTGGTTGCCCGTTTTGCTGCATCCACAATCATCTGCAGACTTTCATGGTTGGGGTTGTCCGGTGTAGTCTGCATCAGCAGCATGGTGCTGTAACCCCTGATGACCGTCAGGATGTTGTTGAAATCATGGGCCACACCTCCAGCCAGTATGCCGATCGCCTCCAGTTTTTGAGAATGCCGTAAGCGTTCCTCAGCCTTTTTGATCCGCAACATGACCTTGATATGGGCCACCAGTTCATGGCTGGAAATAGGTTTTTGCAGAAAGGCATCTGCTCCCAGATCAAGGGCCCTGACCCGGTCTTTTGAGTCAACATCAGCAGCCGTGATGACAATAACCGGAATATAGGCGGTTGCCGGATTTTGCTTGAGATACCGGATGGTTTCATAACCATCCATGTCAGGCATCTGAAGATCAAGCAGGATGGTGTCCGGGTGCCAGCTGCGCGCCAGGTCTAACCCCTCCTTGCCTGAACAGGCCGTTTTCAGTTGGGCATCGGTCAGGTATTTCTCCAGGGTGCCTTTCATGACCAGCAGGTTGACGTTTGAATCATCAATGGCGAGAATTTTCATGGGGCAGGTACCGTTGAGTGTTTGAAGGGCAGGCAGCAGGTGAAACTGCTGCCCTGTTCCGGGCTGCTTTCCAGTGTTAATCTGCCCCCCAGTTTGTCGCAGATGGAGCGGACTATGGCCAGACCAATGCCGCTGCCTTCGCTGCGGCGGGTCAGGTAGTGTTCCAGCTGGGTAAACGGTTGGAAGATAACTTCCTGACAGGCAATTGGTATGCCTTTGCCATTGTCGCTTACCTGTACGCAGACCGAGGCTTCCTGGTGGTCAGTTCCGGCAGGGGCAGCCCAGAGACGACAGCTGACCCTGCCACCTCTGCCGGTGAATTTAAACGCATTATCCAACAGGCATCCGGCAATGATATGCAGTGCATCCCACGGCCCCTGCAGGGTCAGGGAGGCCTGTTGGCCGCAACTGGTTTTAAACTGAATCCCCGTGTTGACGGCCATGGTCTGATAGCGGCTATCAAGCGATTCCAATGCCATGCAGGGGCTGTTAATGATATTGCCTGTTGAATGCTTTGCAGAACGGGCCTCTGCAAGGGTCAGAAGATTGTTGACCAGTGTTGTCATGCGGTGGGCTGATGCCTTGAGTAGTGACAGGTACTCTGCCTGTGATGCTTGCACGCCCTGATCTTCCAGCAGTTGAACAGCTCCCACAATGCCATTTAAAGGGGTACGGAATTCATGGCTGATCAGGCTTAAGAATTCACGTTTTAATTCGGCAACTTCACTGGCTTTATGTTGCGCCTCCTGCAGTGCCTCCAGTTGATCACAGAGCTGTTTTGTCTGTTTAGCCACCTGTTCTTCAAGACGAGTGCGGTATTGCTGTTCCAGACGCTGGGTCATCAGGAAGGCCAGTGCCTTGGAGATGCACCAGTTAAGCTGTTCAAAATCAATAGGTTTGAAGAGCAGGTCAAAGGCATGTTGCTTTAATCCTTCAACCACCAGATCAAAATCTGTGTAGCCGGTCATGAGCAGCACCGGTAGCGCTGGCAGCAGTTGCCGAACCGCTTCCAGCAGGCGGATACCGTTCATATCCGGCATACGGATGTCGGTAATCAGCAGGTCAATCCCGTGGCCTTGCTGTTCAATGAGTGCCAGGGCTTCATGGCCACCAGGAGCGCAGATTACCTGATATCCCTGTGAGTCCAGAAACGTTTGCAGCATCTTCAGCACCATTGGCTCATCATCAACCAACAGGATGCTGGCTTTGGGGGATGGTAGGAGGTTGTTGGTGGTGATAGATGCTTCTTCCATGGGTATCTTTCTGACACAGTAGGGAACGTTGACTGCTTGTGATGTACGTAAATGCACTATGTGTGCCAGCAGCTGAAAGACGTGAGGGTGGTGTGTAACATTATGAAACTATTTTATTTTTCTTTTTGATTGCTGATTTGCTGGGTTTGAAGTGTGTCACAATAGTGTGTCATGGCACAGTTGTGACACGTCTAAAATGTGTCATTGGTCTGTTTGCTGTTCAAGCCAGCGGTAAAATGTTCGGCGGCTGATGCCCAGCAGTTTTGCGGCTTCAGTACGGTTGCCCTGCGTGCGCCGCAAAGCCTCCTGCAGATCAATTGTTGGATGGGGTTGTTGAGGGTGGTTAGTCTCAGTTCGGTGCCCAACGGTGTTGAAAAATTCAGTCGGCAGGTCATCCGAGGTGATGATTGAGCTATGGCTGAGGATGCAGGCATGCTCGATCAGGTGTTCCAGTTCACGGATATTGCCGGGCCAGGAATGGCTGCGTAAGGCAGCCAGCACATCTTCTGAAAGGCTGCTGCAGGTGCGGTTGAATTTGTGTGAGAACTGCTGCAGGAAATGCTCAACCAGCAGGGGAAGGTCTTCCAGCCGGTTTCTCAGGGGAGGTACATCAAGGCGCACCACATTCAGGCGGTAGTAGAGGTCCTGGCGAAACTCACCGCGACGGACTTTCTCTTGTAGATTGCGGTGGGTGGCGGCAATCACCCGGACATCAATCTTGATCGGTGTTGTGTCACCAACCCGTTCAATCTCTCGCTCTTGCAGTACCCGTAGCAGCCGGATCTGCAGGGCTGGTGAGATGTCGCCGATCTCATCCAGAAAGATGGTGCCGCCATGGGCCTTTTGAAAACGTCCCATCTTGTCTTTGATTGCGCCGGTAAAGGCGCCGCGGACATGGCCAAACAGCTCGCTTTCCAGCAATCCTTCCGGCAACGCTGAACAGTTGAGCTTGATAAACGGCTTCTGCTTCCTAGTGCCGCATTCGTGTAGTGCCTGGGCCACCAGCTCTTTGCCGGTGCCGCTTTCGCCGCAGATTAACACCGTGCTGGTGACATCTGCCAACGCCTCAATGCGGGTGAAGAGCTGCTGCATAACCGGTGCGCGGCCAATGATGGTATGAAAGCGGCTGCGTTGCTGCAACTGTCGCTCCAGGGCATCCAGCTCGGTTTCATCACGTATGACCGCTACAGCTCCGGTGCGGTCTCCATCTTCACTGGTGGTGGGGGTGGCAATAACACTGACAATCCGAGGTCGGCTGCCGTTACCGCGGCATTCGATCCGTTTCAGTTCCTGTCGTTGACCGGTTCTGACGGTTTCGGCCAGGGCCATGCGGCAACTTCCGTTGCAGCCTGTGCTGAGTTGATCAATAGCTTGGCCGAGCTGATCAGTGCTGTAGCCGCATTGCAAGGCTGCATCGTTAAGGTGCTGTAGCTGAAGGTGTTGATCCACCATGATAATAGCGTCACTGATGCTGCGGTTGATCGCTTCCAGGTTGGCGCGGAACTGTTCACGTTCAAGCTGCAGCTTACGGTTTTCAATGGCGTGGCGGGTAATGCTGCTGATCTGCAGGCTATCAAACGGTTTGCAGAGATAATCAAAGGCACCGTAACGGATCGATTCAGTTGCGGTGGCGACATCCGGGTAGCCGGTCATCATGACCACGCGACTGGTGGGGGAGAGCGTTGTGGCTGTCTTGAGCAGTGCCAGGCCGCCTTGATTTTTATCCAGCATGATATCGATAAAGATGACATCGTAGGACTGCTGCCCGATCAAGATAAGTGCGTCATGGCAGGTGTGGGCTACGTCAGTCTGGTGTCCATCACTGCCTAGGACCATGCTGATCAGGCGGGTGATCTGAATTTCGTCATCTACAATCAGTATCCTGGCCTGCATGGTTCCCCCGTTATTGACCTGCATACAAGTATGGTTTATAGGATAACGTGGTAAAAAGATTTTGCAAGCAGGAGCTGTTATGGCCCGTCCTACCTGGGACCAATATTTTATCGATATCACCCTTTTGGTGGCAACCCGCTCAACCTGCCTGCGGCGTCAGGTGGGGGCCTTACTGGTTAAGGATCGTAATATCCTGGCCACCGGTTACAATGGAACACCATCCGGTATCCGCCACTGTGAGGAAACCGGATGTCTGCGGGAGCGGCTGAAAGTACCCTCTGGTGAACGTCATGAGTTGTGCCGTGGGTTACATGCCGAGCAGAACGCCATTATTCAGGCAGCCCGGCATGGAGTAAATATCGATGGTTCCACCCTGTACTGCACCACCATGCCCTGTATTATCTGCACCAAGATGCTGATTAATGCCGGTATCAAGCGGATCGTGTATGCCGAGGGGTATGCTGATGAGCTTGCCCGTGAAATGGTGGAAGAAAGCGGGATTGAGGTGGTTCATTTTGAGCGTGGCACAAGCAGAGGAGAAACCCCATGAAGTGTCCGTTCTGCGGCCACCCTGATAGTAAAGTTGTTGATTCCCGGCCTGACAAAGGCGGAGCGGTTATCCGCCGCCGCCGTGAGTGCGAAGAATGCGCCAAGCGGTTTACCACCTATGAACGGGTGGAGGAAATGTTGCCGCTGGTCTGCAAGAAGGATGGACGGCGGGAACATTTTGATCGGATGAAGGTGATCTCCGGTATCAAGAAGGCCTGTGAAAAGCGTCCGGTTTCTGTTGAGGATATCGAGCGGATGACGGACCGGCTTGAAACCCGTCTGCAGGAGTGTGGTGAGCGTGAAGTACCGGCATCGCGAATAGGCGAGTGGATCATGAACGAACTGCATGCCGTTGATCAGGTTGCCTATGTCCGGTTTGCATCAGTCTATCGTTCCTTTAAAGATATCAACGAATTTATGGTTGAGCTGCAGGACCTGCTGAAAAAGTAGGGAGGCTGCGTGTCAAAAGCAGACATTGCATATATGAAGCGGGCACTTTCCCTTGCCCGTAAAGGGTTAGGCAGGACTGCCCCTAATCCCGCAGTAGGCTGTGTGATTGTGCGTGACGGGGTAATTGTGGGGGAGGGGTGGCATAAGAAGGCCGGTACCCCCCATGCCGAGGTGCATGCCCTGGCCATGGCCGGTGCTGCAGCCAAAGGGGCTGATGTCTATGTGACCCTTGAACCTTGCTGTCACCACGGTAAGACCCCCCCCTGTTGCGATGCGTTGATCGCTGCTGGCGTACGGCGGGTGGTGGCTGGCATGGTTGATCCCTTCCTGCAGGTGGCTGGCAACGGATTGCAGAAGCTCCGTCAGGCTGGTATCCGGGTTGAGGTGGGACTACTGGAAGAACAGTGTCAGGCCTTGAACAAAGGCTTTATTAAAGCGGTTACCACCGGTATGCCGTACCTGATTTACAAATCAGCCATGACTCTGGATGGCAATATTGCCACCGTAACCGGGCACTCCCGCTGGGTTACCGGTGAAGCGTCCCGCCGTTTGGTGCATCGCCTGCGCTCCCACTGTGACGCGGTTATGGTGGGGGTGGATACGGTGATTGTAGATAATCCGCAACTGACGGTCCGGCATGTCAAGGGCCGAGATCCGTTGCGGGTGATTGTGGATACCCGTTTGCGCACCCCTGAAAGTGTGCATGTACTGAATGACTCTGATGCCAGTAAAACCATCATTGCCACCTGTGAGGCTAATCCTGAATTCCATCAGCGGTATCTGCTGCAAGGGGCTGAAATACTGGTCTGTCGTGAATATGACGGTAGGGTTGAAATGACGGATCTGCTGCGTAAACTGGCTGTCAGGGGGGTACAGAACATCCTGGTGGAGGGTGGCAGCCGACTGGCCGGAGATCTGCTGCAACATAAGCTGATTGATGAATGTATTTTTTTCTATGCTCCAAAGGTTGTGGGGAACGGCTTCGCTCCCTTTGCCATACAAGGGATCAGTACGATGGATCAGGCTATTCAGCTGGAAGTACAACGGGTTGGCATGTCCGGCCCTGATGTGGTGGTATATGCCAGACCGGTGGGTGTATGTTCACCGGCCTGATCGAGTGTACCGGACGTGTGGTGAGCTTACGTCGCGGAGGTGAGCGTGCCGTGCTTGAGGTTGCAGCTCCCTTGCCAGCGGGTGAGATCCGTATCGGTGACTCAATTGCCGTGAACGGAGCCTGCCTGACTGTTGTGGGCATGCAGGGAGATCGCTTCAGTTTTGATGTCTCACCGGAAACCGTGACGCGGACCACCTTTGCAGCCGCTCAAGCTGGAAGTCCGGTTAATCTTGAACGGGCTCTGCTACTTGGCGGGCGTCTGGACGGGCATCTGGTGACAGGGCATATTGACTGTGTCGGACGATTGGAGAGTCGTGTAAATCAGGGCAACGCCGTTGTTTTGGGGTTCAGTCTGCCCCGTGAACAGGCCCGGATGCTGGTGGAAAAGGGATCCGTGGCTATTGATGGTATCAGCTTGACAGTGAACAGCGTTACTGACAGCGGTTTTACGGTCTCAATCATCCCCCATACCCTTGAAAAAACCACGCTTGCAGATGTCAGGCCTGGTAGGGAAGTGAATATTGAGACTGATGTTATTGGTAAATATGTGGCTCGACTGGTTGACCCCCATGCCGGCAGTGGCGGTCTTACTATGGGCAAATTGATGCAGAACGGTTTTATCTGAGAGAGGAAAACGCAGCAATGGGTGTATGTACAATTGAAGAGGCGATAGAGGATATCCGTCAGGGCAAGATGGTGATTCTGGTGGATGATGAGGACAGGGAGAACGAAGGTGACCTGACCATGGCAGCCGAAATGGCTACCCCTGAGGCGATCAACTTTATGGCCAAGTATGGGCGTGGTTTGATCTGCCTGACCCTTACTCCGGACAAGTGCGATGCCCTGGGGCTGAAACCGATGGTGCGGGATAACACCTCCCCCTTTGAAACCGCCTTTACGGTTTCAATTGAGGCGAAACGTGGCGTTACCACCGGTATTTCTGCTGCTGATCGCTCCCATACGGTTTTGACCGCAGTGGCTCCTAATGCGTCTGCAGCTGATCTGGTCAGCCCCGGCCATATCTTTCCGCTGCGGGCTAAGCCGGGCGGGGTGCTGGTGCGTACCGGACAGACCGAGGGATCGGTTGATCTGGCACGTCTTGCTGGTTTGACACCTGCAGGGGTTATTTGTGAGATCATGAATGATGATGGCAGCATGTCCCGTATGCCTGAACTGCGGACGTTTGCCAAGGAACATGACCTGAAAATCTGTACTGTCGCTGATTTGGTGGCCTACCGCCTGAAACATGAGCATCTGGTACGGCCTGTTGCCGATGCCAAGTTGCCGTCCCGTTACGGTGGTGACTGGCGGGTGATTGCCTTTGAAAACGATGTGGACAAGCTGGACCATATTGCCTTGATTAAAGGCGATCTTTCCGGTGATGAATCGGTGCTGGTGCGGGTGCATTCTGAGTGCCTGACCGGAGATGTGATGGGGTCACAGCGTTGTGATTGTGGCGATCAACTGCACAAGGCAATGGAGGCGATTGATAAAGAAGGTCGTGGTGTGATTCTGTACATGCGTCAGGAAGGGCGGGGGATCGGTCTGATTAACAAACTGAAGGCCTACGAGCTGCAGGATCAGGGTATGGATACGGTTGAGGCCAACCAGCAGCTTGGTTTTAAGGCTGATATGCGTGATTACGGGGTTGGCGCCCAGATCTTGTTGGCTTTGGGGCTTCGCAAAATCCGCCTTTTGACCAACAATCCTCGTAAACTGGTTGGTCTGCAGGGCTATGGTATTGAAATAGTGGACCGGGTGCAGATAGAGGCCAGTCCCACCTGTTCAAACAAAGGTTACCTGAGGACCAAGCGCGACAAACTGGGCCATCTGTTGGAAAAGGTCTGATGCGCGTTCTGTTGCATACCTGTTGTGGTCCCTGTGCCCTCTATCCCCTTACAACACTGCGTAGCGAGGAGATAGAGGTTACCGGTTTTTTTTATAATCACAATATTCACCCCTATCAGGAGTTTGCCAGGCGGCGTGATGCGGCACAACAGATGGCTGATCAAGAAGGGATGCCTCTGATAGTACGAGATGAGTATCGTTTGGAAGAGTTTCTTGCCAATGTGGCTGCAGAGCCGGATAAACGTTGCGGCTACTGTTATGCCTCTCGCCTGGATGCTGTGGCTGCAGCTGCAAAGGAAGGTGGTTTTGATGCCTTTACCTCGTCACTTTTTTACAGTCGTTATCAGAATCATGACCTGATGCGCGAGAAGGCGGAAGAGGCAGCTGCTAAGCAGGGGATCTCGTTTTTGTATCGGGATTTCAGGCCGGGCTGGCAGGAAGGGATCCGGCGTTCAAAAGAGTCAGGGCTGTATCGTCAGCAGTATTGTGGTTGTATTTACAGTGAAAAGGAGCGGTACTGTCGTTAAAACAGGTTGAGGATATAGATTGGAAACAGAAAAGGCCCGGATTTGATCCGGGCCTTTTCTTGTACGTCGGGTGCCTCAGGGCAATTAGGCGTGAATTGCGCTGACAGGGCAGGTGTCTACGCAGGCACCGCAGTCGATGCAGGTGTCAGCGTCGATAACGCGCTTGCCGCTTTGCTCGCTAATTGCGTTTACAGGACAGGAATCTTCACATGCTGCGCAGTTGGTGCAATCATCAGTAATAGTGTGTGCCACGGTACTACCTCCTAAGAATAGTTGAAAATTGGTTGGCCTTTCTACAAAGGCGTGAACGTGTTACCACAGCACCGGTAAAATGTCCAGAAAAACTGTATACGGGATTTCGTGGGGTGGCTTCACAAATTGGTTGAATTTTATTTGGTCAGCATGATATATCAAATGCAGTTTTATTATTGTGTAAATGGTTTAATCTGACTAATGTTTTTTTACTTAAAATAATGTCTTGATCTCTGTTTATTTGGGAGGAAATTGTATGATTATTATGGCGTTAAACTGCGGAAGTTCATCTGTCAAATACCAGTTGTTTGACTGGGATAAAAAGGTGGTTGTTGCCAAGGGAATGGTTGAGCGGGTCATTATTGGTGACTCGTATATTGTGCATGAGGTGCCTGGTAAAGAGAACTTCAAGCTGGAGCAGGATTGTCCTGACCACAAGGCAGCCATTGACCTGGTGATCAGGGTGGTGACTGACCGTGACCACGGCGTATTGCAAAGCGTAGCCGAGATTTCTGCTGTTGGTCACCGGGTCGTACATGGTGGTGAAAAGTTTACCTGCTCGGTGCAAATTGATGATGATGTACTTAATGCGGTGAAGGATGTGCAGCATCTGGCGCCGCTCCATAATCCGCCTAACATTGAAGGTATTGAGGCTGCCCGTTTACTGATGCCAACTATCCCCCATGTGGCGATATTTGATACCGCTTTCCATCAGACCATGCCGGAGCAGGCTTTCCTGTATCCAGTACCCTATGACTGGTATGAAAACCACGGTGTTCGCCGCTACGGTTTCCACGGCACTTCACACCTGTATGTCTCAAAGCGTGCTGCAACCCTGCTGGGCAAACCTGCTGATCAGTGCAATATTATTACCATGCATATTGGTAATGGTGTCTCCCACTGTGCCATTAAAAATGGTATTTCGGTTGATACCAGTATGGGACTTACCCCACTTGAGGGGGCAGTGATGGGAACCCGCAGTGGTGACATCGACCCGGCTATTCCGGCCTTTATGATGCAGAAGGAAAACCTGTCTGCCAAAGAGATCGACAGTGTCCTGAACAAGAAGAGTGGTATTCTGGGTATTACCGGTCGCTATACTGATCGTCGTGATGTGATTGAGCATGCTGCAAAAGGTGATCATCGTTGCCAGCTGGCTCTGGATATTGAGGCGTATCGTCTGAAGAAATATATAGGTGGCTATATGGCTGCCATCGGCAAGCTGGATGCCGTGATCTTTACTGCAGGTGTGGGGGAGATGGGGGCCGCGATCCGTGAAAAAGCGATTGAAGGGCTTGAGCATATCGGCATCTATCTTGATCGGGAGCGTAACGCCGGCGCCATGACCCGTAAGCGTGAAACCCTGATCACCACTGATGATTCTCCGGTTAAGGTCTATGTTATCCCCACTGATGAAGAGCTGGTTTTTACCGAGGATGTAGTGGCGATTCTGGATGGTACCTACACCGACCATATGCAGTTTGAATATTCCTTTGCAAAGCCGGACTTTGTAAGGAAGTAGCCAGAGACGAGTGAAGGGGGAGATGATGCTATGATCTCCCCCTTCACCCGCTACCTGCTCATTCTTTCAATTCTTCCTGCAACCCTTCCACCACCGCTTTTACTTCAGCCAGCATATCTGCTGCCTGGGGTGATGTCTCATATTTCAGGTAGAGCCGGTAATATTTGAGGGCATCCGTCATCCGCTCCTGATCCATACAAATGCCCCCCAGGGTCAGGTAGGCCATACTGAAATCAGGTGCCAGTTTTACAGCCGTTTTACAGTTTTGCTCTGCAGGTTCGTACTCTTCAAGATCGTAGTAGAGTTCTCCAAGATTATGGTAGGCAGCCGGATCCATCGGATCCAGTTCAATCCCTTTTTGATAGGCGTCAATGGCAGCAGTATGATCACCGCTGCCGTAGTACAGATCCCCCAGAGCATTCCAGGCAAAAATATTTTCAGGCTCTTTTTCAATGGCTGACTTAAAGGCAGACATGGCTTCGTCGGTCTGATCAAGGGCGTTATGGACAAGGCCAATGCTGACCAGGGCATCGGCATCATCAGGGTCTGCAAGCAGGACCTCCCGGTACTGTCCAAGTGCTTCCTGATGCTGGCCCGCCTCAAATAACAGGTCTCCCAGAGTCGTCAGGGCATCAGGATTGGCTGGTGTGTAGCTAAGGCCGGTACGGTAGGCGTTAATTGCTCCGTCAAGCTGTCCCAGTTCAGCCAGTGCATCTCCTCGGTAAAAGTAGGCATCTGCATCATCATTTGTATGCTTGATGTAGCTATCCAGAAGCTGAAGTGCTGTGGCTGGGTCTCCTGCATCCAAAAAGTCAATCGCTTTGGTCAGTTCTTCATGCAGCTTTTCCGTAGTCATGTTTTCCTCCTGTTTGGATCTGGTTCACCATATACTACATAAAGACAGGATTTCAGCAAAATTTAAGCAGGTCTCTTGCAAAGAGACAACTTTGCCTTATACTGTAAACGATATTTTATCTGAAGGGTATTACATGCAGCGTGAACAGGGACAACAATCACTTGGACTCCGTACTCTGGAGGACATCAGCAGCATTATTCTGCACTCACATGATTTGCAGGAGACGCTTGATAATATTGTGACTATCGTTGCCAAACGGATGGCGAGTGAAGTCTGCTCAATCTATCTGCTTGAAGATGATGGTGAAACCTTGGTACTGAAGGCCACCAAGGGGCTTTCAAAAACTGCAGTCGGTACTGTTTCGATGAAGACATCGGAAGGCCTTTCCGGTCTGGTGGTACAGACCAGAGACATGGTTACCACCGATAATGCCCCGGCTCATCCTCGCTACAAATACTTTAAACATTCAAAAGAAGAACGGTACCTGTCGTTTCTTGGACTGCCTCTTTTTGAACGCAAGACTCCGATTGGGGTGATTGTCGTTCAGACCGTTGCGGCCCGTAGCTTTACCCTGGACGAGATCAGTATTCTCAGAACCATTACTTTTCAGATCAGCAGCATTGTCCTGAATGCCAAGCTGCTTGATTCCATCCAGACCAAAGAACAGGAACGAGCCTATTACGAACAGGAGCTGGCTCGACTTAAAACCCATCGTCCTGGTGACGGAAGTCGCGATCAGCTGGAGACAAAAGCAAAATCATGTTCCCTGGGAGGTACTGCGGTCTCTCCTGGCTTCAGTCATGGCAAGGTCTATATTCTTGATCGTTTCAGCGACAAGGTGATCAAGGTTGCTAAGGTTGGGTCTGTTGCCGATGAACTGCATAAATTCAGGATCGCCCTGGAAAAAGTCACGATCCAGACCATCTATATGGAAAAGCGGGTCAGTGAACTGTTGTCAGAGGATGATGCTTCCATCTTTCATACCCACCTGATGATACTTGAAGACCGTGGTTTTCTTAACAAGGTTAATGACCTGATCGAGCAGGGCAGTGGTGCCACACGGGCGGTGCATGAGGTGGTGCAGGGCTATATCGAAGTGTTTTCGGCGATGGAGGATCCGTATCTTCGGGAACGTTCCGCAGATATGGAGGATATTGGTCGCCGGATTATTGATGTGTTGGAAGGAAACGAGAGCAACGGCGTAAAGTTGAAGGAAAAGCGGGTGATTGTGGCGGAGGATATCTTCCCCTCTGATATGGCCATGCTTGATCATGACAAGATTCTGGGGATTGCAACAGAAAAGGGGAACATCTACTCCCATGCTGCCATTATGGCAAAATCGCTGGGTATACCTGCAGTGGTGGGGGTTAAAGGTCTGCTGCATGCTGCTAATGTCAAAGATCAGGTGATTGTGGATGGCACTTCCGGGCATATCTACCTGAACCCGGAGAAGCAGGTCAGGGACGAGTACCTGAGACTTGAAAAAGAGTATACCACTCGTTTAAAAGAGCTTGAGCCGCTGCGTGATTTACCGGCAGTAACCAGCGATGGCACACGGATTCTGTTGCGGGCCAATATCGGTCTATTATCTGATGTGAGAACCGCTACTGCCAACGGTGCCGAAGGAGTTGGTCTCTATCGGACAGAATTCCCTTATATGGCCCGCACCTCCTTTCCCAACCGCCAGGAGCAGGCCCTGCTGTATCGCAAGATACTGGAAGGGTTTCCGGGGCAACCGGTTAATATCCGTACCCTGGATATTGGTGGTGATAAAGGGTTACCTTATTTCAGCTATCCCCATGAGGATAATCCGTTTCTTGGCTGGCGATCAATCCGGGTTTCTCTGGATGAAGAGGCTATTTTTCGTGAGCAGCTGGCAGGTATCCTTTTGGCTGCTCCGGCTGGACGGGCCACCATTATGTTTCCGTTGATCAGTTGTCTTGATGAGGTGCGCAGGATCAGGGCTATTCTTGATTCAGTGGTGGAGGAGTTGTGTCAGCAGGGACACGATGTCTGCGGAGGATTACCGTTGGGCATTATGGTGGAGGTGCCAGCTGCGGTGCAGATTATTGAACGACTGGCTGCAGAGGTGGACTACTTAAGTATCGGTACCAACGATTTGATCCAGTACATGCTTGCAGCGGATCGTAACAACATTAAAGTGAAGCAGTACTATGAGCCATACCATCCGGCAGTGCTGCATGCCATCAAGCGGGTAGCTGATGTCGGATTAAAGATGGGCAAAAAGGTTTCTGTGTGTGGAGAGATGGCTGCTGATCCGCTTAATGCCCTGCTATTGGTGGGGATGGGAGTGCGTGAGTTCAGTTTGTCAGCCCCCAGTATACCGCTGGTCAAACAGGCTATCCGTACACATTCATTGCGGTTATGTCAGGCCATGGCCCGTAAGGTGTTGGCCTTTGATACGGCCTGCGATATTAAACTTTATCTGGCTAAACGGCGTAAAGAGCTACTTGGGTAGCTTATCGGGCCAACAGACATCTGATAAAACGAAATAAAAGAGGGGAGACCAGACCGGTTCTCCCCTCTTTTATTGATGTAATCAGGTCTGCTGTTTATCTTAAAAGCTTAAACAGGTAGGCAAAGGTGCCGGCAACCGAGAAGCTTGTCAGGAAGTTAAAGGTTTTAAAGAGTGACTTGGCTATATCCACTTTTCCTTGGTGCAGGGCGATGTCGGTAGAAATCTCGTCAAATTCAATGATGTCAAGCCATGGTTTGTCCCATTGGTACATCATCAGGTACAGACCGGCACCCTTCCAGATCAGGGCAAAGATAAAGACAAGACCGAAAGAGAGAATGCCGTTTGCTATTGGTGAGTCTTTCATCTCTTTGTAAATCTTGAAGATAGTATAAATATTGATGATGCAGAGATAGAACCAGACGGTGTTGTTCATCATTCGGTAGTTACGCAGCACATACAGAGATGGTTTGGGGTTCACGCTAACCACCAGAATGGTAAGTGCCAAGATCAGGGCAGTGCCAATATAAATGGTTTTTTTGGATCCCGTAATCTCTAGTGTTCTGGTGAACACGAAATATTCCTGGATACCGTGACTGATAACCAGAATGGCAACCGTACCGATCATGTAGTGCACCGCAATCATGACCGTAAAGGTTTCATGCCAGGGGTTCAGCTGATAGGACTGGCTCCAGAACAACAAAAAGAAACCTATTGAAATACTGGTCCAGATCCGGGAGTTGTTAAGGCTGAAATAGAAGCTGAATGCCGCAGCCACAAACCAGAAGAAAACCAACAAGAGGCTGGTGTAGTCAATTACTACAGCATTGTAGACCTTTGGTAAAAAGGGAAATATCGATGTTAAAGCCTGAAAAAAACCTGTTAAATCCATAACGCCTCCTCTAAATCTGCGCTGGGCGGAATTAAATTAAAGTTGTGCAGCCTGGGCAGAGATAGCTTCTTTCATCTCTCTAATTTTATTGGAGCTTGCCAATAATTTTGATCCTTTTTCTATGGCAGCAAGGAATTCCTGAAGTTTGTCAGGGTCCTTTAATGAGGCTACGCTGCCGATGTTCATCAGCTCTTTTTCAGCCAGTGTACGACCGAGTTTGCCAACAAAACGGTTTGCCAGATCAAAAATTGCAGTTTCTATCTCTTCAGCAGAAAGCGTGGAGGCTGCTACAGCAGGTGCAGGGACAGTTGGCTCTGAAGGTGGTGCTGCTACCGTCGGAGCAGGAGTTGCAAAAGGGTTGCCGGAAGATGCTTCCCAAAGTGAACGGATATCTATCAAACCAGCCAGATCAAGTACAAACCCATCCGTATCAGCCAGTACACGCAGATCAACACGGGCACCGGGCAGTCCGGCTATCTGCTGAACTTCTCCTGCCGAGGTTTCTATGCCGGTTGAGGCATCGTGGAAGAATCCCACGGTTGCACCGTTACGATAAAAAATCAATCCGGCTCTTTCCGGGGTGTAAATTTTAAGCGTAGCGGTCATTTGTTCGGTTTTGATCCGATCAAGCAGAGCCTTGAAATCAATCAGCTTGATTTCCTGGCTGTCAATGGTTGCCGGTCCACCAACGAGCGCCATCACCGCCAGGGTAATGTCTTTAGACAGTGCATACACGCTGAAGGTGCCGCTTGAAGCAAGCAGCATTAATTCAACCAAAGATTGCAGTGCTGCCTGATCTTTGATCTCATTGCCATCACGATGCACAATGGCAGTTACCAGCTTTCCCTCGTCGTAGACCAAGGCACAGTCAGCCGCAGGAAAGTCAAAAATGGCGCAACCGGTCAACTTGCCATTTTTAAGTTTATCCAGAGCGTCAGGTAGCTGTAACTTTGAGATAGGGACATTCTCGGCCAGGGGGTTTCCTTTTGGCAGCAGAAACATAATGGAGATCCCTCAATGTGGAGTGGCAGAGATGAAATCCCTGCGGTAAACCTTGGATGATTGTTTGCTGTCTCATACGAGTAAACAATGTTTGCCATTGTAGCTAATGAAACACGTCTGTCAAGCTCTGTGCCATAAAAAATGTTTGTTTTTCTTGACAAGATACAGCTTCCGTATTTCTGTGACTAACCATGTACGCAAAACGTCCGCTGCTCATATCGATTGTTTTTATGGTTTTGGGGTGCCTGTCCGGGTACCTGATAGATGTTCCATTTTCCTCTATTATTTCATTGATATTAGTCGGTTGTCTAGCTTGCTCCGTACCATTTAAGAGCCAGATGCTGTTTGGTTGTCTATTGGCATTGTTCTGGATGAGTTGGGGAATGGCAGCTTTAGCACCGCGTCTGGATAAAAGTCTGGTTGATCAAGGTATTGCTGCATTTGACGGCAAGCAGGTTGTTGTTGAGGGAATCCTGCAAGGACGCTCTCATAGCAAGGCCGAAGGACAGCGTTTTGAGCTTAAGGTTGAACAGGTATATTCCGATGGTGCTCTGTTTGCCGTTGATGGTGTTCTGCTCATAACTATCGCAAAAGGCCAGGGTTCCTGGCTAAGTGGTGATCGAATCCGTTGTCCGGCCAAAGTGCATCTGCCTCGCCTGCTTGGGTTGCCTGGGGAGTTTGATTGTCGTCGCTATCTAGCACTGCGCGGGGTGCAGGCAACGGCATGGGTACATAATGCTGATAGTGTTGTGCTGATACGTGGTGCTGCTGTGACCTCGTGGCGCCGCTGGATTGATGCGCTTGCGTTGCGCAGTCAGGAATTCATCAGAAAAAGCATCCCGGACCCTGATCAGCGGAGTATTGTACTGGCCCTGGCAACCGGTGGGCAACAAGAGATCTCTCCCGCCTTGACTACCGCCTATAGCCGGGCCGGTGTGTCCCACATTCTTTCTGTCTCAGGATTCCATGTTGGTGTTGTCGTTGCGGTGTGGGTTCTGGGTTTGCGATGGCTGCTGCTGCGTTGGGAGTGGCTGGCACTACGCATTGATGTCCGGCGTACTGCATTGCTCTCTGCTCTGCCTCTTATGCTGCTGTACCTTATCTTTACTGGTGGCGCATCTGCTACAGCCCGTTCTGTGTTGATGTTGTCAGCTGTGGTGCTGGCTATCTGGAGTGAGCGGGAGATTGACAGCTTGGATGCGCTGTTGCTGGCAGCTTTCTGCTTACTGGTGGCAGATCCGGGTGTCCTGTTTGATCTCTCATTTCAACTTTCGTTTCTGGCGCTTTGGGGGCTGCTGGTACTGATTCCGTTACTTGTTGCGCCATTTGATCGTTTTGTTGTTCGGGGCTGGCAGCGGACGCTGCTGCTGTTCTGTGCTGCCTCATTAGCCGCCGTACTTTCCACCATGGCGCCGGTGCTGGACTCATTCCATCAGGTATCATTCAGCGGAATTCTGGCGAATATGGTGGTGGTACCACTTCTAGGGTATGGCGCAACGGTTTTGGCTACGGCAGCTGTTCCACTGCAGTTCTGGCTACCGACTGTTGCGTCGTTTTTGCTGCAGGTGTCTGGCTGGCTGGTTGAGGTCAGCAACCGCTTTATCTACGGGATATCCCAACTGCCAGTACTGCATAGCTTCTCTGTTGGTCCTTTTGATCTGTTGGCTACCGTTGTTCTGCTTGCCCTGCTTAGCTTTGTCCGGTCAGGTCGCATTAAAGGTGTTGCCGTAGGCTTGTTGGTAGTCGGGTTAATGTTGGTACATCTGTGGCCAGATACAGCACCGAACGGGAAGATGAGGATTATCTTTCTGAGCGTGGGACAGGGGGATGCAGCCCTGGTCAAACTTGCAGATGGTCGTGCCCTGCTGGTGGATGGTGGCGGCTATCTGCGGGACTCCGGTAAGGATTTTGGTGAACGGTATCTGGTGCCGGCATTGCACCGTCTGAAGGTTAAACAGATTGACCTGATGGTCTTGACCCATCCCCACCCTGACCACCTAGGTGGGCTATCTGCGGTTGCCGAGCAGTTTCGGGTAAGGGAGTTCTGGCAAGGGGCGTCTGTTGGCTCAAGCGACAACTATCAGCGCCTGATTGGGGCGCTTAATAACCAGAATACGACCCTGCGGATAGTGAAAAAGGGAGATCGCGCTCAATTGGGGAAGGAGTTGCTGCTTTCTGTTCTTGCTCCAAATGATGCGGCAGATGCAGAGGGAGGAGATAATGATGATTCCTTGGTGCTGCACCTTCAACAATCCGGTTTCAGCGCGCTTTTTATGGGGGATGCCGGTTTTCCCGTGGAAGATATGCTGCTTCATGATGGAATCGGGGAGACTACTCTGCTTAAGGTGGGGCACCATGGCAGCCGATACGGAACTAGCGAGCGATTTCTTGCCAGGATCAAGCCACGGGTTGCCGTGATATCGGTTGGTGCAGGGAATTCGTTTGGTCTGCCAACAGAAGAAACCATCGGCAGGATCAGGCAGCAGCGGGCAGAACTGTATCGGACTGATCGGCAGGGTACGATTCTGGTTGAAACAGACGGCACTGGATCTACCGTAGCTCCGCTTAAGAACGAATCAGCCCTGACTGCTACAGTGCAACATTTTGTTTTGACAGCCAGTAATTTGCTGCGATAATACGAACAATGACGATCATTCTATAGGTAAGGCTTTGACTCTTGATGACTGAAACCAGACTGATGAATGAAATACTGATCGTTGAAGACGATCGCTTTTTCCGGGAGCTATATGCCGATCTGCTGCGTCAGGCCGGATATAGCGTGGAAACGGCCTGTTCTGGTGAGGAGGCGCTTGACCTGCTGCAGGATGCCCGCTTTGGTCTGGTGGTGACAGACCTGGCCATGCCTGGTATTTCAGGGCTGGAACTGCTGGTAAAGATCAAGTCTCAGGATCCTTCCATTGACGTTATTCTGGTGACCGCCAACGCTGATCTTGAGTCAGCCCTTTTTTCCCTGAAACATGGTGCCAGAGATTTTCTTCTGAAGCCGATCAGTTCAGATGAGCTGCGGCACACCGTGCGACTCTGTATGGAACAGCGCCGCCTGCTGGATGAAAATGTTGAGCTGCGTAATATGCTGGGGCTTTTGCAGACCAGTCAGGCGCTTTCCAGCTGTCTGGATCTTGAGGGGGTCTGTCACCTTGCTGTGGATGCCCTGGCGCGTGAGGTTGGGGTAGGGCGCGGTATTGGTCTGGTGCAGCTGGATGGGGAGTTTGTTATCAAGGAACTGAAGGGGATTGACGCAGCCACAGGTGCGCTGGTGCATAAACTGCTGACCCCTTCATATCGCAAACGCTCATCCCGTAAAGGGCAGCCGGTACGGGTGCTTCTGCCAACGGGATATGATATGCTTGACCTGACTGACTTACGGGAAGCGGTTTTTTTCCCTCTTATCATTAGAAACAGTTGTCATGGTATGGTGATTTTATTGAATGACCCTGAGCAGGTTGTTCCATCACTTAAAAACGAGCGGAATATCAGTTTTCTCGAAGAACATGGTGCCCGTGCGCTGGATAATGCCCTGCGTTTTACCTCCACTAGAGATCTGCTTTATATCGATGAACTCTCCGGTCTGTTCAATTATCGCTACCTGAAGATAGCGCTGGAGCGTGAAATCAAGCGTGCTGACCGCTATTCAACCCAGCTATCAGTTGTGTTCCTTGATCTGGATAATTTTAAAGGTGTGAATGATACCTACGGTCATCTGTCTGGTAGTAATCTGCTTAAGGAGCTGGGCGCATTGCTCAAAAAATCGGTTCGTGAAGTTGATGTGCTGATCCGCTATGGTGGAGACGAGTATACCATCATCCTGGTTGAAACCGGGCCCGAAGCTGCGCAACATGTGGGTGAGCGTATCAGGAAGATGATTGAAAAACATTGCTTCCTTGCCAGGGAAGGCTACCAGATCCATGTGACTGCCAGCCTGGGGTTTGCCTGCTACCCCGAAGATACTACCGGTGTTGATGAGTTGTTGGCCATGGCCGATAAGGCCATGTACGCCGGTAAAGCGGCCGGGAAAAATTGTATATATCGTGTTGTCAGCCCTCTTGCTGGTGGTGCGTTAGAACAAATAAGGGAGTAATAATGAGTATTACCGCTATCAAGGGATTCAATGATCTTTTACCTTCTGAATCAGGGCTTTGGCAGTTTATTGAACAGACCGCGCGTCAGGTCTTTGCACGGTATGGATTTAACGAAATACGAGTGCCGATTGTTGAGAAGACGGAGCTGTTCTGTCGTTCAATCGGTGATACCACCGACATTGTTGAAAAAGAGATGTACACCTTCACGGACAAAGGGGGCAGCAGTCTGACCCTGCGCCCTGAAGGCACTGCCAGCGTGATGCGCGCCTTGATCGAGCACAAACTGTACGCCTTGGATAGTGTTAACAAACTCTATTACATGGGGCCCATGTTTCGTCACGAGCGTCCCCAGAAAGGGCGTTATCGCCAGTTTCATCAGATAGGGGCTGAGGTGACCGGTGCTTCAGACCCGCTGATTGATGCTCAGGTGTTACTCATGGTCAGCCGTCTGTTTCAGGAGCTTGGACTGACTGAGCCCCGCCTGCAGATCAACTCGCTGGGTTGTCCTGCCTGCCGTCCCGCCTATCGGGAGGCTTTGGTGGCCTTTCTGGCCGAACGTCAGGACTCCTTGTGTGAAGACTGTCGCCGCCGTCAGACCACTAATCCCCTGCGGGCGCTTGATTGCAAGGTGCCGGGCTGTATCGAGGCAACCCAGGGGGCTCCGGCCATGGTGGAACATCTGTGCCCTGCCTGTGATCAGCATTTCAGTGCGGTGCAAAGCTATCTGACCGCCGTTGAGGTGCCGTTCAGCTTGAATCCCCGTATGGTCAGAGGGCTTGACTACTATACCCGTACCACCTTTGAGCTGGTGACCGGCCTGCTGGGTTCTCAATCTGCCGTTGCTGCCGGTGGTCGCTATGATGGTCTGGTGGAGCAACTGGGGGGACCGGCGGTCCCTGGTATCGGGTTTGCTCTGGGGGTAGAACGGGTTGCTCTGCTCTTGGGGGATCGGAGTTTTGAGCGTGTACCGGATCTTTTTATTGCGGTGATGGGAGATGCTGCGCGAACAGCCGGTTTCAAGCTGATGGCCGCCTTGCAGGATCGGGGTTTGTGGGTGGAGACTGATTGTGAAGGCAAAAGTCTCAAGAGCCAGATGCGCCGGGCAGACAAGCTTAAGGCCCGCTATAGCATCGTGCTTGGGGACACTGAACTGGCAGCATGCAGCGGGACACTAAAGCGGATGGCTGATGGTAGCCAACAGGCGGTTACACTGATTGCCGAAGGTATAGCTGTAGCTATAGCAGGGGGGGAGCAACGATGAACTATCCGGTCTGGTTTGTTCCAACGTTTGGTGGAGGACTGTTGATCGCCCTGGTGGCGATCATTCACGTTTTTGTTTCCCACTTTGCAGTGGGAGGCGGTCTCTATCTGGTGATGGTTGAGCGCAAAGCCATCAAAGAACAGAGTCAGCAGATCATGGCCTTTGTGAAGAAACACACCAAGTTTTTCATGTTGCTGACCATGGTCTTTGGCGGGCTGACCGGTGTGGCGATCTGGTTTGTGATCTCCCTGATCCACCCGGCAGCCACCTCCCTTTTGATCCATACCTTTGTGTTTGGCTGGGCAGCGGAATGGGTCTTTTTTCTGGTGGAGATCGTGGCCCTGTTTGTCTACTTCTACACCTTTGGCCGGATGGATGACCGTACTCACCAGACCATTGGCTGGATCTATTTTGGTGCAGCCTGGATGAGTCTGTTCCTGATCAACGGCATCATTGATTTTATGCTTACCCCTGGAAGCTGGTTGACCAACAATGATTTCTGGGCTGGTTTTTTTAATCCCACCTTTTGGCCCTCCCTGTTTTTCCGGAGTTTTATGAGTTTCATGCTGGCAGGTTGCTACGGTTTTCTAACCGCTACCTTCCTTGAAGATGAAACCGCACGGCACCGCATGATCCGTTATTCCGGTGTCTGGGCGCTGGTCTCCCTGATCCTCTCCATTCCGGCTGGCTGGTGGTATCTGTCGGTATTGCCGTCCCCTGCTGCAAAACTGGTATCCGGGGCTTCTCCCACCATCAAACGGGCGGTCATGACCGGCGCCTTTTCCCTGGCAGTTCTGGCAGGGGTGTTGATTGCGCTAATCCTCCTTAACGCCAAGGCTAGAATCCGCTGCCTGATTGTTGCGGTCATGGTGTCTGCCATGGGGTACATGGGGGCCTTTGAGTGGACCCGTGAAGCAGCCCGGCGGCCCTATGTCATCAATGAGGTGATGTACTCCAACGGCATCCTTAAAAAAGAGGTGGAGCGGATCAATCAGGAAGGGTTCCTCAAAAATGCCAAATGGGTGCAGCATAAAGAGGTAACCGAAGCCAATCAGCTTGAGGCCGGGCGTGAGCTGTTCCTGCATCAGTGCTTTGCCTGTCATAGCGTGGGCGGATTTAATAACGACATTGTCAGTCGGACCCAAAATATGAGCTTTGGCGCCATGCGCAAGTATCTGTCCACCATTCATGAAAAGCGCTACTTCATGCCGCCCTTTGTGGGGAGTGATGCCGAACTGAAGGCGCTGGCAGCCTACCTGACAGCGGGCCTGCACAAAAAAACACTGGCTGACGAGAGTGGTGCAGCCGGTGATCGCGGTAAGCTGCTGTATGAGGAAAATTGTGCTGCCTGTCACAGCGCTGACAGTATCAAGCCAAAGATGAAGGGCTGGGATCTGGCGAAGGTGCGTGCATCACTGGATAAACTGCCGGCCCTGAATCCGGCCATGCCGGACTACACGGCACCGGCAGCAGACAAGGATGCCATGGCCGGCTATCTGTTTGGGCTGAATCACCCCGGCGCAGCAGCTCCTGCTAAGGATCAGGGGGCCACACTGTATGAGGACAACTGTGCTGCCTGCCACAGCATGGAGCAGATCAAGCCGAAGATGCGTGGCTGGTCGCGGGACAAGATCAGGGCTGCGCTGGATAAACTTTCTGCCCTGAACCCCGCCATGCCGGATTACACCGGCACACCGGCTGAAAAAGATGCCATGGCTGATTACATGGCTAAACAGGCAGGAGGTGCCAAATGAATCCGGCAAACCTGATCCCGGTTGCAGATACCCTGACCGCCCCCAACGGCTGGTTCCAGTTCTTTCTGATGCTGACCTTTCCGCTGCACCTGTTTGCCATGAATGCCATGCTGGGGGCCGGGCTGGTGGCCTTTATCAGCCATCTCTATCCAGGACGGGCACACCGTGAACTATCCCATGAACTGGCTAAGGCACTGCCGTTTCTGGTGGCCTTTACCGTCAACCTGGGGGTGGCGCCGCTGCTGTTCGTCAATGTTATCTACGGTCATCTGCTCTATTCAAGTACGGTACTGATGGGCCTCTACTGGCTGGCGGTGATTCCACTGCTGATCATCGCCTACTATCTGGCCTACATCTATGACTTCAGTTTCAAAAAACTGGGTAACCTTGCCATGTTTGTGCTGTTGGCGGTGCTGGTATTACTGTTGACGGTCGGTTTTATTTTCTCCAACAACATGACCATGATGATAGCTCCGGCAAGCTGGAGCCGCTGGTTTACCACCCCCGGCGGCAGTCTCCTGAATCTTGCTGATCCGACACTGCTACCCCGTTACCTGCACATTATTACCGGCTCACTTGCCGTAGGTGGACTGTTCAGTGCACTGTATGCAACCACCGTATTGAAATCTGATTCAAAAGTGGCCGAGGCAGGCCGGAAACTGGGGATGCAGCTTTTCTCTTGGCTGACCCTGCTTCAGCTGGCTGTTGGTACCTGGTTCCTGTTGAGCCTGCCACAACAGACCTTGCAACGGTTTATGGGAGGAGGAACAGTGGCAACTATGCTGCTGGTAATCGGTATCCTGCTGGCAGTGGCAACGCTGGTAACCGGCTTCAAGCAGCAAGTACTGCCCACACTCTGGCTGACGTTGCCGTTGGTTTATGTCATGTCGTTCATGCGAGATGTGGTCCGTGGCAATTTTCTTGCCCCTTATTTTAATCCAACCACTGTACCGGTACAGGTGCAATGGTCACCGTTGGTTTTCTTTTTGGTGGTTCTTGTGCTGGGTGTGCTTCTGGTTGTCTGGATGCTTTCAAGATTAATAAATGTTAAAAAAGCCGCTTAAATCCGACTGTTATAGTCTTTTGTGCCGTATACAGGTTGTTGACATCAAGATATAGATATGTTCTTATACAGCGGTTTTATATGCCATGCTCGACACGGTGTCGGGCTCATTATACGCAGGAGAACGAAAGGGGAATGAGTATGAAAGGTGTACGGACGGTTGTGGCTGCAGTATCAGCCGCACTGCTTCTGGTTGCATCCATGGCGTTTGCCGGGGTTGATCACTCGGACTTCGTCAAAGGACCTTTTACAAAAGGTCAGGACGTGACTAAACAGTGTCTTGAGTGTCACGACAAGCAGGCGGCAGACTTCATGAAGACCACTCACTGGACTTGGAAGGGTACTCCTAACCATGTCAAGGGGATGGAGAAGAGCACCAAGCAATATGGCAAGTTCAATATGATCAACTCTTTCTGTACCACGGTCTTTAACGGCAAGGATGCCAAACCGATGGAATCCTGCGGTAAGTGCCATGCCGGTTATGGCTGGACCCGTAGCAAGTTTGATCATAATGACAAAACTCGAGTTGATTGTCTCGTCTGCCATGCCCAAAAGGGCAATTATGAGCGTGCTGCTGTTGGCTGCGATATCGATATGAAGGCCATTCAAAAAGGCTCCATGGACCTTGATAAGGCAGCAAAATCAGTTGGTAAGCCGACTCTTCAGAACTGCGGTTACTGCCACTTCTACGGTGGTGGTGGTGATGCCGTTAAGTCGCCGGGGCTTGATTCAACCTTGCTGTCTGCCGACAAGAACGCAGATGTTCATATGGCCAAGAAGGAAAAAGGTGGCGCTGGTCTACTCTGTCAGGATTGCCATAAGACCAAGGATCACAAGATCTCTGGTGCTTCCAGCATGATGGCTCACTATGATGCCCGTGTAAACTGCGCTGATTGTCATACTGGCGCCAAAGCCCCCCACCAGAAGTCAAAGAACAAAGCTATCCTTGACAAGCATACTGCGTCTGTAGCTTGCCAGACTTGCCATATCCCAACTATCTCCCGCGGCCAGGCCACCAAGGTTGGCTGGTGGTGGTCTGATACCGGCAAGCATATTGAACCTAAGGAAGAATTTGATAAAGAAACCTTCCAGAAGAAAAAAGGCACTTTCAAGTGGAACATGAACTATGTTCCAACCTATGCTTGGTATAACGGCTCTATGGAACGCTATATGGTTGGTGACAAGATCAAGGATCCTTCCAAGCCGGTGGTAATGATCAAGCCGGTTGGCGACATCAAGGACAAGACTGCTAAGATTTATCCTTACAAGTTCTACGAAGGCAGCCAGCCAATGGATGCCAAGTTCAAGTACCTGAATACCTTCCAGCAGTACGAGTCTCTCTGGAAACATTATGATTGGGAAAAAGCGCTGAAAGATGGCGGTCAGGATCTTGGCCTGCCCTACAGCGGCAAGTTCCAGTTTGTGAAGACGGTTGCTTGGTTGGCAGCTCCTCATGAAGTTGCCCCGAAAGAGCAGGCCCTGCAGTGTGGCGAGTGCCACATGGGTGCTAAACGGATGGACTGGTCTGCCTTGGGTTACAAAGGTGATCCAATGCAGGTTGGTGGTCGTTCTGCTGAAAAAGCAGGCAAAAAGAGGAAGTAATACTTAGCCTGTCTTGTTTGCTTGAAAAGGCCGTCCGATATTGTCGGGCGGCCTTTTTTCGTGCTAAACTTATTCCGCCAAGTGGAAGTTACAGGGAGGGGATAATGGGTGTCAGACTGCTTTTCGTCATGGTTATACTATCCATAAGTACTGGTTGTGCTGCAAAAAGACCGGTACTCTACCCGAATGAGGTTTACCGTTCAACCGGTTCTGAAAAGGCTCAGCAGGAGATTGATGATTGTTTAAAACGTGCTGAAGAGGCTAACGCTCAAGGTCGGCTTGCCGACGAGGTTGCACTCAAGACCGGAAAATCGGCTTTGGTTGGTGGCGCAACCGGGGCTGTTATCGGCGCCATTAGTGGTTCTGCCTTACGGGGCGGTCTGATCGGTGCAGCAGCTGGAGGAACGGTGGCCCTGGTGAGCAGTGCTGTGAAAGGACCAGAGGATTCACCGGTGTATCGAAGATTTGTTGAACTATGTCTGTTTGAAAAAGGGTATCAGGTGCTGGGCTGGCAGTAATCTACAAAAAGACTATCGCCCTTGTGACGGGTCTCTGCCAATTTTTTTCAGATAGTCACTAAATCCCTTTTCAAAGAGGATTTCTATCTCGTTTTTTGGACGGTTTTCGGCGTAGCCTTTAAAGTAGATAATCAGTCCGATCAGTGCACTAACAACAATAGCAACGGTCAGTATAGTTCTCATCAGTAGCTTTATGCGCTGCTCGGGAGTCGTTTCTGGATTCTCCGCGTTTGGACCGCTACGGAAGAGATACTGTTCACGCATCATTCTGATTCGTTTGAGCTGGACATTTGAGATGTAGCTGACAATGGCATCCCTGTCCCGTTCTTCAATAAACTTGAACTTAAGTCCCGTGTTGTAGCTTGTACGGCTAAACTGCTTGGTGGCAGCATAGTTTTCATTGGCAAAGGCAACAATGCAGACGGCATCAATTATCTGTGGTTCCGGTTCGCAGGGGAGATAAATTTCAATCGGCACCAGTGTGTCGTTTTCAAATTTATGGTGTAGTAGCATGCGCACGCCGCCGCCACTTATATTTGCAGCCAGTGGTATGACATCATCCCAGGAATGGTCACGGGTGTCATCCACTGCCTGGTCTGGCTGATCCAGTCCTTCGCCTGTGTCGTCCCAGAGTCCTTCCTCGCCAAATTCTTCAGAAGGTAGTTCTTCCGTTTCTGGGGCCTGACGAAGCCGCTCCCAGGGCTTTTTAGACTGTTGCTTGCGTTCTTGTTCTGCCGCCAGTCGAGCTTCCCGTTTTTCTTTCCAGGCCACCTTCAGTTTGACTTCGCTCTGTTCAGTGCTGATGAAGTATTTGATCGGTAAAAAGGCATCGATACGGTAGAACTCGCGCAGCTCAGAAGAGACAATTTCACCGATCAGGCGCAACAATACTTCTCGTTGATATCCTTCGGCAACGATAATGGACCGGCATGAATAGCCTTCAATTTCATTGCCGGCACGGATATCCAGAATAGTTCCAACTTTTAGTTTAACGCCTGCCGGGAGTGTGTCGCGGGAAAGTTGCAGGGAAACCAGGTCTTCATCAATGGTATGAATAATTGCCCAGTCGTGAAACGTATCACCACCGGGCACCGGAATGCCGATATTGACCTTCAACCCGACAGGGAAATGCTCTAGGTATTGATCAAAATCACTCATGGATACTCCGGTGGTATCAGGCAGGGGTGCTGAGGCTGCTGTTCAGTTCGTTCAGCAGCATTTCGATATCAAGTTTGTGGTGTCCGGCCCCATGTTCAAGTGTCTCCAGATCAGCAATCTGGCATTCGTAGCATTCAAGACCATGACGGGCAAAAACTTGTACTGTTGCGGGATGCTGTCTGATGATATCGCCGATAATCATATCTTTGGTGATCATAGCCGACCTCATGGAGTACGTGCAGTAAAAAAGGGGGACGCCGAAGCGCCCCCCGCAGGTGGGGTTATTTCAGATTTTTAATCGCCTCTTCAATGCGATCCATACCCTTTTTGATGTTCTCCATGCTGATGGCGTAGGAGAGACGGGCATAGCGATCATCACCAAAGGCAATGCCGGGAACCAGAGCTACTTTGGCATCTTCCAGCAGGTAGGCAGCAAAGTCTGAAGAGGTCTCGATCTTTTTGCCTGCCGGAGTTGACTTGCCATATACCCCTGAGAAGTTAGGGAAGACATAGAAAGCGCCGTTTGACTTGAAGCAGGAAACGCCAGGCATGGCATTCAAACGCTCAACAATGTAGGTGCGCCTCTTTTCAAACTCCACACACATGGCTGCAACCGGCTCCTGAGGGCCGTTCAGTGCTTCAACCGATGCCTTCTGGGCAATGGAGGTGGCGTTACTGGTGGACTGGGACTGCATCTTGGTCATGGCGCCCATCAGCTCTTTGGGGCCGCAGGCATAACCGATCCGCCAGCCGGTCATGGCATAGGTCTTGGACACACCGTTAACGACGATGGTACGGGATTTAAGTGCCGGTACCACCTGGGCAATATTGTAAAAGCTCAGACCATCATAAATCAGGCGCTCATAAATGTCGTCAGCAACGACCAACACATGCTCATGCTTCAGCAGTACCTCACCCAGCGCAGACAGCTCTTCTTTGCTGTAGGTGGAGCCGGTGGGGTTGCAGGGGGAGTTAAGGATCAGGTAACGGGTCTTGGGAGTGATCGTCTTGTCAAGTTGTTCCGGGGTAATCTTGAAGCCGGTGGACTCGTCAGTCATGATGAACACCGGTGTACCGCCGGCCAGTACGATCTGGTCAGGATAGGATACCCAGTAAGGACCGGGGATGATGACTTCATCACCCTCTTGAATCAGGGCCTGGGAGATGTTGTAGAGGGTGTGCTTGGCACCACAGGCTACAGAGATCTCGTCACGGGTGTATTCCAGATTGTGGTCACGCTTCATCTTGGCAATGATGGCATCCTTCAGATCATCAGCGCCACCAACCGGCATGTAGCGGGTAAACCCGGCATCAATCGCCTTTTTACCAGCTTCGCGAATATGTGCAGGGGTGTCAAAGTCAGGCTCGCCAGCGCCGAAGCCGACTACATCAACACCTTGTGCTTTCAGTGCTTTGGCCTTGGCATCGATGGCAAGAGTAGGGGACGGTTGGATTTTGTTAACGCGATCTGCGAGTTTCATGCTGCCTCCTTGGTCTGATTATATGATGTGTTGCAAGTCCTATCGGTTTAAACCGTATTTCTGCTGCATGGCAATTTTTACTTCCGGTGGTACAAAGCTGTCAACCGGCCCCCCCAACGAACAGACCTCTCTGACAATTGAGGAGGATAGGTAGCCGTACTGTACTGAGGTCATCATAAACAGGGTTTCAACCTCGTGGCCGATAGTGCTGTTCATCTGGGCTATCTGGAATTCATACTCAAAATCAGAAATGGCCCGTAGCCCCCTGATGACTACATGTGCCTCTTTGGAGGCGACATAATCTATCAGAAGGCCGGTGAAGGTGTCAACGGAGACCCGAGGTTCATCCTTTAAGACGGTCTTAATCAGGTCAACCCGTTCATCAATGTTGAAAAGGGCATTTTTCTGGGAATTGCGTGCAACAGCCACGATTACATGTTTGAATATCTTGAGTCCACGTTGAATAATATCAAGATGTCCGTAGGTAATCGGATCAAATGAACCGGGGTAGATGGCAATGCGACTATGGGGCATGGCTTTGTTGCTCCAAGATGTAGAGTTCAAGGGCGGTGTCGCCGTAGATTCGTCGGTCTGTCTGGATACAGGAGCCGATACATGTCGGTAGCGGTGTACGTGCCGCTGTTTCTGCAACCAGTAGGCCGTCCGCAGCAAGCAGTGTTGCTCCCACCAACTCAATTACCTTTTGATGCAGTCCCGCCTGATAAGGGGGGTCAAGTAACACCAGATCAAATTGCGCTTTGCGTCGAGCAAGGCGTTCAATGGCCTGCAGGCAGTCAAAAGGGTGTACTTCTGCTCGATTACTGAACCTGGTATGCAGCAGATTCTGTTGTAGTGTCTCAAGGGCTTGCTTGTTTTTTTCTATAAAAACAGCATGTTCTGCCCCCCTGGAAAGTGCTTCGATACCGAGAGAACCGCTGCCGGCAAACAGGTCAAGTACCCGTGCTCCGTCCAGTCGGTGGGCACTATCCAACAGGTTGAAAAGAGCCTCTTTGACACGGTCAGTAGTGGGGCGTGTTGTTGTTCCACGAGGCGCTGACAACCGCATCCCTCTGGCTTCTCCGGCAATGACCCGCACATGCAGCCTTTCTTGAACACTTATGCCCATTTATGCAGCAAAAGTGGCCTGGATTCCACTTTTTTAATCAAAGTGGTACCCTACGCGACGGAATAGTGACTGTCAAGGAGCGAAACTACTCTTTTCAATACCTGTATCCATCTGCTATAGTGCATAAAATTAAATACTGATTTACTTGGTTTTAGGAGTTTACCGATGTTAACAGGCTTAACCCCGCTAGCTACAGCACAAGCCATAATGAAGACCTTCAAAGTACTTCCTACCGTACCTGCTGCAGCTTCACGTGCCATACAGTTGTTGAACGAGTCTGAAGTTGATATGGGAGAGGTGGCAGATATCCTTTTGTCTGACCAGGTAATGGCAGCGCGTATCATCAGAATTGTTAATTCCCCACTTTATAAATTATTGCAGGAAATTGATTCAGTTCGACAGGCTTTGATTTACCTGGGGCCGCAACGGGTGTTTGAAATTATTCTGACCTCCTGCTTTCTGGAACTGACTGACTCCCAGAGCCGCAGCCCGCTTAACATGCAACATTGTTGGGAACATGCCTTTGGCGTTGGTCTGGTTGCAAAAAAACTGGCATCTTACAGTGACACAATTCCGCAGGATCAGGCCTATATTGCTGGTATTTTGCATGATATTGGTGAAGTCATTCTCAGTCAGCAGCGCAGGGATGAATTTACCCGTGTACTGGTTCTTGCACGTGAGCGGGAGTTGGATCTGTATCATGCGGAAATGGAGGTGTTTGGCACCAGCCATGCCGAGGTAGGCGGGTTGCTGGCAGAACAGTGGCGCTTTCCTGAGGCGTATGTTGATGTCATTCGGCATCATCATGAGAATCAGTCAGAAAACATGTCTCCCTTGACACAGCTGATTCATATTTCTGATCAAATTTGCCTGAATGTTGGTTTTTGCTGTAAATATGAGAACGCTGATCAGCGTGAAGGTGAGGTGTATGGTGCTGATATGCTTGAACTTGAACGGCAGCTAACCAAACTTGGTGTAAAGCGTCTGGCAGATTTTCGCTCTTCTTTGTCGGAGCTGGTTCAGCAGGTCAAGCAGACGGTTGATTCAATTTATGGCTGACTCTGAAGTCATAGGTTGACGGGCTGGTCTAGTAAGGGGACAGGATACTGTTGATCTCCTGATCCAACTCATCAAGGTGATCAGCAAACGGAGCAGCCCAGCCTTCGTGGTGTAATGATAGTGCTGAAATAACATCATCGGGCAGGGGCTGTTCATTTTTTGCAAGTTGGTCTGATAGGTAAATTGTCTGTACCAGATTTTTATAGCTTTGTGCCTTGTCAGGATGGTGGTGGCACTTTATAACCTCTTGAATCTCTTCTGAAAAATTCCACTTTTTGGCGACCAGGGCTCCAAGCGTTGCATGATGCTCATGCATGAGTAGGTCCCGTTTTTCCTTATCCAGATCGTACTTGGAAAGCATCTCCAGCATAGCAATCCAGCCGATATCATGCAGCAGCCCGCAGACAAAGGCCTGATCATGATTACCGCCCATGTCACGGGTCAACTGTTTTGCAATCATCCCCACCATCATGGAGTGGTGTAAAATCTGCTCAATCTGCTCGGCATGCTGGGGTGCAAAACCGCTGAGCGCATTGACCGTAACAATACTCATCAAAGATTTGAGCCCCATATACACCACAGCATCCCGCAGGGTATCAACTTTGCCACGTCTGCCGTAGAAAGAAGAATTACATACCCTTAGAATCTTTGAAACCAGCAACGGGTCTGTCAGGCATTCAACAACCTGGTCAATTGTGAGACTCGGGTTGTTGATTCTGTCCATGAGTATCTGCATCTCACTGGGTAAAGGGGGGATATCAAGAGCGCCTTTACGAATCAACTCGTAGACCTCATTCAAGACCGGGTCAAGGCTAGACTGCCCGGTAAGGCGGGCTTCGTCAATCTGAACGGTAGAGTCCAGCAACACTTGGGTTGGCTTTATATTGACCGGTCCGCAGAGGACTGCTGCGGGAAGAAAATCATTAAACCGGAAATGCCCTGCTCGCCAGGCCAGTGAGGTGGTTAATGATGTTTCCGCCAAAGCGGTGATGAGCCCCCCCAACCGTTCAAGTGGAATCCCTTCTTCGCTTGATAAAAGTCCTACAAATGATATTCCAAGCTGTTCTGCCTGGTTAAGGGCATCCAGTATCTTCTCCATGGCAATCCCGAATTGGTCTCGGATCGCTTCATAGAGGCGTTCGCCCTCCCGATCACACCAGACAAAGATCAATCGGCCATTTTGAAAGAAAAAACGACGTGTACAGTCTTCGTGTGATGCTATTAGAGTGCCTGATTTTTTTGAAGTTTCAATCCATTGAATAAGATCGGCAAGCGGCATCAGGCTTAAAGACCCCTCAATTGAGCGGGAGAGCCTCTCGTCGTTCTGATCGCTAAAGATGGTTTGCATTCAATGGCCTCTCGAATCTAGGCGTATACGTTAAATTTCATCAAACTATACCTCATCTTTGCTGTAATGCAAGATGGTGTAAGTTATTTGCACTTTTGTTGGGTTGCTATTCTACTATGCTTGACAACGTTTGATTCTAAGGTATGAATACGCTATATTTGTACACGTATTGATTGATTAGGTTTTGGGTGTGGTCTTGTTTGTTTTCTGTTTGTAATAGATTGAAAATGTTGAACATACTATTTGGAGGTGGGCTATGGTTATGAAAAAGACAGGTGTATTGACATGTGTGTTGTTAGGATTGACTCTGTCAGGATGTGTGGGGGGTACTGCTTTGCAGTCACACACCCAGCAGGTGGGTGAAATGACTGAAGATGAGTACATGGTCACCAAACGTCCGGTTGACCGCCATTATATTGGTGCTGCCTGGTCAAAACAGTTTGGTCCGGTTGAAGACCCGACCCAACCTGAGGTGCGCGTAAAAAAGGAACGTTCCTTCAGCGGCATCCAACAGGATTTTGCCTTTAAGGCTGGCGTAGCAGTAGGGGCCCAGCCAGTGGCTGCACCCATAGCTGGTGAAGCCAGTCTCCAAGGTGGTAAAGTTGACAAGGGGCGTATGGAAGGGTTGGAAATTATTACGCCGGTCAATATTGCCGATATTCCCTTTGAGCCAGACTTCAACTACATAACTGAAGCATTACGCCTGGCAAATTTCCGGATGAAAACAGAGAAAAGCGTTAGTGCCGGTGTTGGCGTGTCGGCAGGCAGTGTGGCTGGTACCGGTACAGCTGCGGTCGAGGTTGGGGCCCAGTCACGTAAAGGGACAGAAGGCGAAGGACTGGTTGTTGCGTATCGTCTGCAAACTATCGACAAGGCAAGTTATACCAAAAAAGATGGTGGTATGGTAGGCCTGTCACTGGACAAGACGGTTGATTTTCCTGCAGCCAATGCCATTGTGAAGGCCCGTCTGCAGGTGATTGAGCCTGGTGCCGGCAAATCGTTACCGCGCAATGTGCTGTGGGCCTGTCCCAAGGCTGACGCCCTGAGCCGTGACATGGTTGCCGCTTGGTTGGTTGATGTGAAACCGCTTGACCCAAAGCGAAAGTCGCTTACCATCGCTTTTCCTGCGTTTCCTAAAATCGATGAATGTCAAAGCTACGGTGGCGTGATATTCTCAAAGATTGATCCGCTGACTGACCGGATCATTCGCCAAAAGGTAAACCTGATGGTTGTTGACGCCGATGTGACGGAGACCATGCGCCCCAAAGGGTTTGATGCCCGCGTTTCCGTTGTTGAGGAGTCCTTCAAGATTAAGACCGTTAGGCCGGGTGATCTGTAATACCAATTGGTGTTCGGGAGGGAGTCGGTTATGAGAATACTTCGACTGGTAGTTACGCTGCTCTGCATTACACTGCTGCCATTCACTCTGCAGGCTGCGGAACGGCCTGATATTATACGCTATACAGCCCAATATCTTGACCGGGCTCTGCATGTAACCTTGGAATGGCAATCTCCCTATGCAGTGACCAAGGTTCGGGTCTCGGCAGGCAGAGAGGCGCGGGAGATCAAGGTTGATGAATATGATAACAAGCGAGTGCCGGGAGGCTATACCGGTGAAGTAACGGTCAATGTACCGATAGAGGCTTCCATGTTCCAGAAAGAGGTGCCATTTGTCCTGCAGGTGGAGGACGAACTGCGTCAGCGGAGTGAACTGGTCAATGGACGTGCACCGTTACCAACAACGGCAGCAGTTGGTGGAGGTTATCCAGGGTACCCAGGTCAGCAGCCAGGGCACGATACCTGGGGACAGGACCACCTCACTGCAACACCTAAATCCCAGGGTGGAGCCGGAACTATTATCGATAAGCTAGTGGAACTGAAGGATAAGTTCGATCTTGCACCAAGCATGGGTGAGATCAAGGTGAACGTTCGGGGCCCTAATAACGTCACCTTTAGTTCAAAAGCAAATGATGATAAGCAGTTGCGAGAAATAAACTTCAAAGTTTATGATGCACAGGGCAACATGGTCCAGCCGCAACAGCTGACCGGTTTGGGGCGCGTTTGGGAAGGTACAACACAGGTCTTCAGGCTGGCTGGGGGTACCTATCGGGTGGTTGCTCAGGCTATTGACAGCGCTGGCAATACCTCAAAGGAACAGTCTGCCTCATTCATGTTAACCGGTGGCCCTATTGATCAACCACAGCAGCCTGATGTACAGCCACCGGTCGTTGTGCCTCCACCGACACAGCCTCCTGTCGATCAACCTCCGGTTGTACCACCGCCAGTGCAGCCACCGGTTGACCAGCCACCGGTTGTTCCTCCACCAGTAGTGGTACCACCTCCTGCGATAAAGGCCAACCTGACGGTTACTATTACGCCGACAGCTGTGGTGAGTATTGGTGCTCAGTGGCGGGTCGGAAATGGTGCCTGGCAGAACAGCGGGGCAACGGTCGATGTTGAGACTGGGCAACAGTCAGTTGAGTTCAAAGAGGTTGTCGGTTGGCAAAAACCAGCTGCTGTTACTGTGACGATCAGCCCAGAGCAGAAGGCAACGGCCATTGGTGCCTATGGACGTGTCTACACACTTAATAAGGATTTTGAAGAAGGACAGTTAGTTGGTTTGGAAGATCAGAGCATCAGAGATCAGCTTCAGTTGACCAAAACAGCCACCACGCTGCCATTTATCTGGGTGCCAAACTCTGACGAAGGTACCATTTCCAAGGTTGACAGCAGAACTGGGCAGGAACTGGGACGTTATCGCACCGGTCCAGGCGGTGGTAGCCCATCTCGTACAACCGTTGATTTGAAGGGTAATTGCTGGGTCGGCAACCGCAACACCGGTACCGTTGTCAAGGTTGGCCTGTCTGAAAACGGTCAGTGTGGTGATCGAAACGGCAATGGTAAGATTGAGACGTCAACCGGCCCTACAGCACTCCCGTGGGGACAGGATGAATGCGTCCTGTTGGAAGTTTCGTTAAATAAAGGAAGCGAAGTTGTTTGCCAAGTGGGGGCTAAATGTCCGTCAAACGGTTCTGGCCCACGTGGTATTGCTATTGACGCCAACAATAATCTCTGGGCTGGAACCTACAACCAGAGCATGTATTATGCTATTAACGGAACCAGTGGTGCCATCCTGAGTAAGATTGATGTTGCTGGCCACCGGCCATATGGTGCGTTGATTGACAAGAGTGGCGTGCTGTGGTCGTCGGATATTTCCGGAAACGTATTACGTCTGGACACACGGTCTGGTGCAATTTCAAAGCTACCGATTAATGGTAGCCCCTATGGTGTTGGACTTGGCAAGAATGGTCTGTTGTATGTAGCTGGCTGGTGTAGCAACCAGCTGTTTGCCATCAATACGGTCACTGGTACGCTTGCCTGGGCCAAGCCGACAGGCGACAATTGCTCCCGTGGTGTGGCGGTAACCAGCGATGGCGATGTTTGGGTTGCCAACTCGGTATCCAATACGGTCAGTCGGTGGTCTGCTGATGGTGTTAAAAAGACGGTTATATCCGGTTTTTCCCATCCAACGGGCGTTGCCACAGATGCAGACGGTATGGTCTGGGTCGTGGACTACTACAACACCAATACCCATCGTATTGACCCGGCAGTCAATAAAGTGGTCATCAGCAAGTCGGTTGGCGGAAGCGGGCATTACGGCTACAGCGATATGACCGGTATTGTTGCCCGCTCTATGACAACCCGTGTGGGTACCTGGACAGTGAATTTTGATGCCAAGGCTGACGGCACCGCCTGGGATTCGCTTTCTTGGACTGGCTCTGTACCGCAGGGTACAAGTCTGAAGGTCCGCGTGCGAAGCTCAAAGGATAATTCTGTCTGGTCCGTTTGGGAGGATGTTACAGTGGCTGTACCGCTGAAAACAACGCCTGCTGGCCGGTATCTGCAGGTTGAAAGTACTCTGCAGGTGCTCTCGGGAGAGGTCTCACCAGTGTTTCAAGACTTGATGATAAAAGTGAAGTAAGGGAGGGTGCAATGAATCGATTGATTATAGGCAGTTTACTGCTGGTGTTTGCCGTTGGGATGAGTAGCCAGGTCGGTGCAGCAGGCCATATAGCTGATGGTACCTACCAGATGTCCAACGGTTCCCTTACAATTTCTGCTATGGTACAGGGGATGCCGGACGGCAAGTATTTTATCAACGCGGAAGGGAAAACGGCAGAGGGGAAATTTTGTCGAGTTGGCGATCTTGCTGAAGTACGCGGAAATCAACTGATCGTTAGTGGCTGTTCGGCAGGTATTACAGTCGATAATAATGCATTTGTACTTAATGACAGTAATAACTGTTTCCACTGTGATGCCGGACTTTCGGCATCAGGAACTTATCAACGTAAGTAATTTAATGGGGTGTGGAGGGCATACAATGAAACGGATATTATGGGTGCTACTCGGTACAGGTGTGGTCCTGTTGGGGGCCATTAACGTGTTTGCCCAACAAAATGCTGATATCAACTGGGCCAGCGGTTATATTATTGCCAGTGGCCAAGGTACGGCAAGTGCTGGTGACGCACGAGGGAAGGCCCGTATTAAAGCCACTACTGCTGCGAAGGTTGCTGCTCAGCGTAATTTGCTGGAAATAATCAAAGGTGTGCGGATTACCTCCCAAACTACCGTGCAGGATGCCATGCTGGTTGAGGATGTGATAAGGACCCGGATTGATGGTATGCTGAAAGGTGCATTCATTGTAGGTGAGCCTTTTGTCGAGATGGTTGATGGTGCGCCGGTGGTCACTGTAACTATGAAGGTTTGCCTGAATGGTATGCCCAAGGAGTGTGCTGATCGTCCAACCCTGACCAATGTTCTGGATTTGGATGTACGTCCGCTGCCGAGCTATGTTCCTAAAGTAACACTGGTTGCCGCTGAGCCACCACCATTACCGCCTGCACCACCAGCAGATGCGCCTAAACCGCGTGGATGGGTGCCTCCGGTTTATGATTCATCTAAGCCTGTCACAGGCTTGGTTGTACATTTGGGCGGCCATTATTTTGAGCGTGAATTACTCCCTGTTGTTATTACTCAGGGACAGCCCGATCAGATTACGGTCTATTCAGTTAAAGTGGTTAAACCGTCTGTTGTCAGGACATACGGTGCTGTTAGATATGCCGACAATGCTGATAATATTCGTACAAATCAGGCTTTGGGAGCTAATCCGATGTTTGTAACAGCAGAAGCGGTAACCAAAGACAATATGATTTTGATCCGTTCTGGAGATGCCAAGTTAGTCAGGGAAACACTGGCCCATGGCAACGACTACCTTGGGGACGCCAAGTTTATGATTTTAGTCCGCTAACGTATATCTTGCTGATAATATGGAGATAAGAAGTGGCAAAGCAAATATGCAGTTGAAACTAGAGTTTTAAAAGAATGAGGCTGAAGGTTTGGAGTGGCAAAATTGCTGTAAAAACAAAAAAGTCAGATTTTTTTACATGGATTAACGGTTAACCTGATTGGCACCAAACGACGAAAGGCTGGTGCTAATCAGGTTAACTTATTGAACACAGACAACAGTCCGTCTATATGATATCATTTGTTACGTAACGCCTTACTTCAAGCTGAACGCCAGAGGCCAGATATTAATATTCTTAGTCTTGAAGAGTCAGAACTGATATAAAAAGCGTCAGAAAATTTTACAAGATCAACAGGTATAGGAAGCTGGCACATCCTTAGACCCAGTTAGCCTGAAAGTTTATTTCTCCTAAGGCGGAACAACACAACACTCCTCAAATTCTTGACTCCCTTCCTTTTTGCCTGCTCCAGTGGTAATAATGTCTATATCTTGGCAATCAGACACCACATCAACGCCAGAACAGCTTCACGTTATAAGAACGTATAAATCACACTAAATTGATGTTTTGCTGGATGTTTATTGTGTGTGATATTGGCTTGATTATTGCTTTTATTTGTACAAGGTATTCCCCCGCTACTTACGGCGTAGTAGCCTATTAGTAGCTTGATGAAGATGTATTTGATCGTATTTGCTGTTGTTTGAAGGGGGATCTTGATATGTCTAATTATACGACTTTGAAAATTTTAGCCATGGTAAGCCTGCTTGCATCTTCACTACCCTCAAATGCAGATGCCTACCAAGTATATTTTAATGATTTTCAGAACCACACGGCTGGTTCCGAATGGTCAAGTCAGTCGATAGACACAGCACCCAATCCAGCTATAAATCCATGGTGGGGAACGTATCTCGGACAGTTTAGCGGCAACGATGCAGTTATACTCACGCTCGCTGGTCTTGCACCAGGCATGCTTACGTTGTCATTTGACACCTACTTTATCCGTTCCTGGGATGGTAATGACACAATCTATGGCAAGGATTATTTTAAAGTTTCAGTGCTTGGTGGTCAGACCTTATTGTACGACACATTTAGTAATGGTAACCCTGCAGGACAGTCTTATATAGGCAATGGTAGCACCGACCCCGGCTATGCAGTTGCCGGTAATAGCTCTATGACTGGAGCAGCTCAGAGATGGAGTCTGGGATATGACTTTAATGATGGTATCAACCATACCAACGACATGATGGATTCAGTTTATACGTTTAGTTTTTCTTTTTATAATACTTTGGAAACACTGGCATTTCAGTTTGCTGGCATAGGTTTGCAGAATAATTTGGTAACCGGTTTGCAAGGTGAGCAGTATTACGACGAATCTTGGGGATTAGATAATGTAGGGGTTAATGTTGCTCCGGTGCCCGAGCCATCCACCTTGATACTGCTATTTGGTGGTTTAGCCGGACTGTTCGGCTATCAAGTAAGGTCGTCACGGAAAGGCAAACTGAAGTAAAATAGTAGTATTTTAACAACAAAAAGGCGTCAGAAGTGATGCCTTTTTGTTGTTAAAATAACTTTGAAAATTCTATACCTCCATACCACCCACTATCTGCATGTTCAGTAGTTCGAGCACCAGCTTTAAAGCCTAAGTATCCTTTGGGAAACACCTCAAAACCGGTCAACACCCAGCCAAATTGCCAGGCCCGGTAGTCTGGATCACCCATACTGACAAGTTCAGGGCCAGTAAACAGCTCTTTATGTATTCTGCGCATGGCTCTTACTCGGGCCCAGTAACTGTCAGATTCCAAAATGTAGCTTCCTATTGCGTTGAATTTCCAGTCATCAAACACGATTTGATCAACTTCAGCCTGTAGTTTTACCCGAATCTGGCTGCCTCTCACTTTACTGTCGGGATTATCAGGTGAAAGCCACGTATTGGAGTAACGTCCCCCGACAAAAGCATTTGCCCAGCCGTTGTTCCAAGCCTGTTGGTAGCCGAATGCTGCTTCCGCGCCAACAGCAGATGCATCAATAGTTCTGTTGCCTGAAGGATAGTCATACCCAAGAACATCAACCCAGTATTTTTGAACGAACCCGCTTCCCAATTGTGAACTAAATAAAGGGGCAACAATACCGGCATAGTTGTAATAGTTGTATGATTTACCATTTCCTCCTTCAGATCCGGCAAGTAACAGTACCTCTGTGGCACGTGCAGAACTACACAAGGACAATGTTATTAAGAACGCAGTAAAACAGGTGGAAATTTTGCCGTAACATTTTTTTGGGATATTCATAGAAACTCCAGAGCCGATTGATTAAACATATAAATATATAAAGGGGATACGGGAGTGTCCATTAATTGATAATTTCCAATGTCACCATACACTATAGTCATCCCTTGTCGGTTGTAAATACCTACCTTTACTTTTGTTCCTGAAGGCAGCGGGGAAAATAGCAAAAGTTTTTTTACAGACTTTTCCCCGGTTGAGACAGAAATAAGTCCTGCTTTCATCTCTGTCTTTTCAAGTTCAGAAAAGACTATAGTGTTCCAGTGGTCCGGTAGGATCTTTAGGTTGACTCTTTCCCGGGTAAACATGTTTGCCAACCAAGTTAAGGGGGTTTGAATGGTTTCGCCCAGGCTGTTCAAGCTTAATTGCATATCTGAGCCATACAAAAAAAGATTTAGCTTGTCCTGCTGAACATTTTCGGGCCAGATAAAAGTGCATCCTACTGCCTTAACATACTGTTCCTGTCCGTTAATGCCAGGTATTAGGGCTTTGATAACAGCTGTAAAACTAACGGCGCCGGAAGGTAGATAAATTTGTCCTTTCACCGGCGTATTTACTGCCGTCTCTATGGGAAGTTTTGAATAAATTCTAAAACCTGTTGAGGATATGTCATCAATAGTACCATAAAATTTTTCCCCATTTGAAAATGCCAGTACTGCCGGTAAAGGAATAGGAAACCTGTAATCTGAACGGTTAAAACGGGAATAAGCCCGTATAAACATGATAATGCTTATACCAAGAAAGGAATTAGCTAACGCCCAGATCACATTGGCAATAATTCCGTTGGTAGGTAGGTGATGGTAGCTAAAATACAAAAAAATACCCACAGGAATGGCAAGGCCATTACCTGCAATAACAAGTAGTTGTGGTAAAATATACGATTTATTTGGTGGGGTAGCATGCATAGTTTTAGGAGTAACACTGAATGCTATTTTACTTTTGAATATTCCCAAAGTAGACCAAGCCATGGCCGCAAAACGAGCCATGTTGTACTGCTCGATTATTAAGGAGCGGCCATAGCCTCGGTTAACTTCTTCAAAGACCCAGAAAGTCAGCAGGAAATATGGGATAAAATGGAGTAAAAAGGATTTAGTAAAGGCGATCAATGGCATAACACCTGTTACTAAGACTATAGCTGGAGCAATATAAAATAGTCCTTTCTGCCAGCCATCAAAATACGTAATCGTTGATGCCAAATAGTTGATGCGTTGGGCTATAGTAAGGCCTCTACAGAAAAAGACCCCCTCTTTACGCCAGACCTGCATCGCTCCTTGCCCCCACCGTATCCGTTGTTTTAAGAAAGGCTCAACACCGGCAGGCGCCAGACCAAAAGCCAGAGGTTCTGGATAGAAAACAGATTTAAAACCTTTTTTATGCAGTTTAACCGAGGTATGCAAATCTTCAGTAACGGTACCGACAGCAAAACCACCGATAGCATCAAGACAACTACGCCTTATAAGAGCACAACTGCCACAGAAAAAAGCAGCATTCCAGTAATCCTTGCCACGTTGAATAATGCGAAAGAATACTGTTTGTTCATGCCATGCAACGGCAGAGCCGTTTTGTTTGTAGTGTTGAAAAGAATCAAGATTATAAAAGTCTTGAGGAGTCTGCACATATGAGACGAGACTGTCACGCATAAAACCCAGTGTACGTGTGATGAAATTTTTCTTAGGTGCATGATCAGCGTCGAAAATAGCAACAAATTCTGCAGTGCTATAACGCAGTGCATTATTCATATTTCCTGCTTTGGCATCTTTGTTATCTTCTCTGGTCAGATAACGACATCCCAGCTCTTTGGCCAATGATTCCATTTCCGGACGTCTGCCATCATCAAGCAACCAGGTTTGGTGGGGATAATCCATATTATTGGCAGCTAAGAGGGTTTTACGAAGTAGGGAGGCGGGCTCATTATAGGTAGTAATAAAAATATCAATGGTTTTTCCCTGTTCAGGTTGCAACGGTTCACGAATCGTCAGACGCCACGTCATGAAGATATGCATTAGCGTTGTAAAGAAACCATACAGTTCAGCACCGTAGATTAACCATGAAAATAAAAGTGCATTAGTATTTAGAGTGCTTAATCTCCAGATAAGATACCAACTGGCAACAAGTAAATATAATAAAATAAGGCATTTTTGCGTAAATTTGAGCTCTTCGTAGTTAGTTTGTTTATCCATAGCTCTTATTGCCCTTCAATTGATCATAAGATAATTAATCTCTCTGCAAGGAAAGCTCCAAATAATGTAATAAAATAATAATGGTTACTTTAAAAACGGGGTTGTGTGAGGAACCAAAAGTTTTATGCTGGCACGTCTGTCCATCTAAGTATGCTTGTCATCAGCAGATATGTGAGGGGGATTGGTATCGAGTGGTTAAAAGATGCTGATTGTTTTCAGTACAACCAGCTTACCCCCAACAAAATTTTACTGGAATTAAGCGGCTCATTGGGGGTTGCAGTACCGGCATTGGAGATATGGTGATAGCGGTACTCCATATTCAACATGGTGGCCTGTGCTATCGGAATCTGAACCCCGGTGCCACCCTGGTAACTGAAGTTAAGTTTTGCCCCCATGCTGGGTAGCCCCAGCCCCACATAGACCGGTCCGCCACCGGCAAAGATGTAAGGCTTTACATGGCTTAGGCTGGTAAACTTCCAGCTTCCCAGTAAGTATCCCCCCACCATTGATCTCCCCCCATGGTCCACAGCAAGATGGTACGGCAATTCCACCAGTAGTTGATGTCTGCCCTGATACCAGCTACCTTTACCAATATCACCAGATAGATACCAGCCCAGGCGGGCAATGGCATCCCAGGTCTGTACTTGGGTGCGGGTCTCACCAAAGCCGCGGTGGGTAATACCGTAACCGGTCAGCAGGGTAAGTTCATAGCCCGCATCAGCTGTGGTCTTTGCATGATCATCAGCCAGTGCAGTGCCGGTGATAAGAGCTATAAGCAATATGGTCAGTATGGTTTTTACCATTTCTGCTTCCTTTCAAACTTCAGGATGGCGGGCAAGTTTTTCAGGAAATCCAGCACGCTGTGGGGGGATTGCCAAATCATTTTCGTGTAGCCCCAGTGGATCCGGCTGCGGCGGTAGAAACGGCGGATAAACTCGTTGTACAGATCCTCAAGCTGCTGCTTGGTCATGCCATTGGGAATAAAGACAAAGTTCATGCAGTTCATCAGTTCCCATGCCTCATTAAACTGGCCAAACTGCTTCAGGGTCTTGAAAACCGGCGCACCGGGAAACGGGGTGAACTTGGTCACGTTAATCTCATCCAGCGGCAGGGATAGGGCATAATCTATGGTGCGGCGGATGGCCGCCTCATCTTCGCCCGGTAGCCCCACCATAAAGAGCCCTTTAACACGCATGCCGCTGTCTTTCACCATCTGCAGCTTGCGTCCCACTTCGTCCAGACCATAGAACTTGCGGTGTTGCTTCAGGATCTCCGGGTCACCTGATTCTATGCCAAAGTTTACCTGCCAGCAGCCGGAACCTTTCAGCAGGTTCAGCAGTTTCTGATCAACATGCTCAAGACGTGCAATGCAGTTATAGGTGACCTTCAGCCCCATCTTTTCCTTCAACTCACAAAAGTGGGCCACCCGTTTGCGGTCAAAGGTGAACAGGTCATCATAGAAAAAGACATGCTTGATGCCGTAGTCACGGTTAAGCATGGCCACATGCTCAAGGATGTATTCCGGTGAGTTGAACCGGAAACCGCGTGAAAAGACGGAACGATCACAGTAGGAGCATTGATAAGGGCAACCACGGCTGGAGATAATGCTGGAGTTGGGTGAGGTTGGTGAGCTGAATAGCGGCAGTTTGTACTTTTGTGGAAAACCGGGCAGCAGATGATAGGCAGGGAACGGCAGATCGTCCAGATTGGCGATCAGCTCCCGTGTGGCAGACTGAGTGGCCTGTCCGTTGGTCTCCCGAAAGGCCACGCCGGGGATGTTAGCCAGGTTTTGGAATCTGGCCTGGACCAACTCTAGCATGGTCTGCTCACCTTCGCCCAGCACCAGGCAGTCAATGGCAGGAAAACGGTCAAGTAGAGGGGCTCCCATGGTGCAGGCGTGGGCACCGCCAAAAACGGTGATGATGCCGCTGTCTGCCGCTTTGATAGCTTCAGCGATCCGGTTACCTTCCAAAAATGAAGAAGTGGTACAGGAAAAGGCCACTACATCAGGCTTACGGCGCAGTACCTCAGCCACCAGATTCGCCTGAGTCATTGGCGTACCATAGCAGTCAATGATCTCAACCGGGACCTGATGTTTTTCCAGCCAGGCAGCAATGGAAAGGATCCCCAGCGGCGGCATGACATTGAAGATGGTGGTAATATCCTGCATTCCCGGCATCCAGTTGCTGCCATAGGGATGGATAAAAAGTACGTTCACGGGTACCTCAAGTAATTATCAAGCTTAGAATCATGTGATTATTGCAGAGTTTGACTGCTATGGGAAGATTGTTCTGGTGGCTTGAGGTTGACGATACTGCAGTAATCAAAGTATACTACCGTTCCACATTTAACGGGGGCATGTATGGCAGCTGAAAAATTCGAGACATCGCTGAAAAAACTGGAAGAGGTGGTCCGCAAGCTGGAAGGGGGCTCGCTTTCATTGGATGACTCCATCAAGGCCTTTGAAGAAGGGGTCAAACATTCTGCCTTTTGTGCCAAAAAGCTGGATGAGGCTGAGCGCAAGGTTGAGGTGTTGATCAAGCAGCGCGATGGATCGTTCCGTAAAGAGCCGTTTACGACTGATGATGATGAATGAAGGGATAGGATTGTGGACCTGAAAGTATATCTGAAAGAAAAGATTGCGCTGGTTGATGCAGCGCTGGAGCAGTATCTTCCCAAGGAGGAGGAACGTCCCCAGAGCCTTCACAAGGCGATGCGTTATTCCATCTTTGCCGGTGGCAAGCGGGTGCGTCCGGTGCTGATGCTGGCTGCCTGCGAGGCGGTTGGCGGCAAGATTGACAAGGCCATGCCTGCTGCCTGCGCCATGGAGATGATCCATACCTATTCCCTGATCCATGACGATCTGCCTGCCATGGATGATGACGATTTTCGGCGGGGCCGTCCCACCAATCACAAGGTCTTTGGTGAAGCGATCGCCATTCTGGCTGGTGATGGTCTTTTAACCGAGGCGTTCAAGCTGATGAGTGATCCCCGTTTTGCTGGCGGGATTGATCCTGCAGCCCGTTTGGCTGTGATCCATGAGATCGCTACCTGTGCCGGCACCTATGGCATGGTGGGTGGCCAGGTGGTTGATATGGAGAGCGAAGGCAAGCCGGATATGGATCTGCCCACGGTCCAGTATATTCATACCCACAAGACCGGTGCACTGATCAAGGCTTCAGTGGTGGCTGGTGCGCTGCTGGGCGGTGCTGATGACAAGCAACTGGCCTCGATCCGGCGTTATGGTGAGGCCGCAGGTCTGGCCTTCCAGATTGCGGACGATATCCTGGATATTGAAGGCACCACCGAAGAGATCGGCAAGGATGCCGGCAGCGACGAGGCCCGCGGCAAGGCTACCTATCCTGCGGTGATGGGGCTGGCTGCTGCCAAACAGGAGGCCCAGGCCATGATGGATGAGGCGATGCTGGCCCTGGAGCCGTTGGGTGCTGCTGCAGAACCTCTGCGTGAGATTGCCCGTTACATTGTTGAGAGAAAGAACTGACCCCCTATGTCATTATTGAATCAGATCAATGCTCCTGCAGACCTGAAGCAACTGCCCCAGTCAGACCTGCCAAAGCTGGCAGCAGAGATACGCCAGCTGATTATTGAGACCTGCGCAAAGAACGGCGGCCATATCGCTCCCTCGCTGGGGGTGGTTGAACTGACCATTGCCCTGCACAAGGTCTTTAATTCACCGGAAGATAAGCTGATCTGGGATGTTGGGCATCAGGCCTATGCCCACAAGATCATCTGCGGGCGTCGTGACAGCTTTCACACCCTACGCACTTTGGATGGGATCAGCGGTTTTCCGAAACGTTGCGAGTCTGAACATGATGTTTGGGAAGTAGGCCATTCCTCCACCTCGTTGTCCGCTGCCACTGGCTATGCCGTGGCGCGGGATCTGGCTGGCAGGCAGAACAAGGTGGTGGCGGTAATTGGTGATGGTTCCATGACCGGCGGAATCGCCTTTGAAGGGCTGAACCATGCCGGGCACCTGAACCGTGATCTGGTGGTGGTGCTGAATGATAACGAAATGTCCATTGCAGAGAATGTCGGTGCGGTGTCTGGATTCCTCTCCCGTACCTCCAGCAGTGAGTTTATCCATAAGTTTAAGCGGGAAACTGAACAGTTCATCAAGCATGCTAAAAGCGACATGGGCAATGGGGTTATCCGGTTTGCTCGTAAAATTGAAAATTCCTTCAAGGGACTCTTTACCCCGGCAATGTTGTTCCAGGCCTTTGGATTTGAGTATATCGGCCCGATTGACGGCCATGATCTACCGTTGCTGCAGGAGACCATGGAACGGGTTAAGAAGCTTGATACTGCAGTGCTGATCCATGTTATTACCACCAAGGGTAAGGGTTACAAGCCGGCAGAGCAGAATCCATCCCTGTTTCACGGGGTTGGTCCGTTTGATATTGAAACCGGTAAGGTCTTGAAAGGTAAGGGTGGCGCTGCTTCCTATACTGCTATCTTTGGCAATACCCTGGCACGTCTGGCAGAGGAGGATGAGCGGGTCGTGGCCATCACAGCAGCCATGCCGGACGGTACCGGCCTGACCAACTTTGCAAAACAGCACCCGGATCGGTTCTTTGATGTGGGCATTGCCGAACAGCATGGCGCCACCTTTGCTGCCGGACTGGCCTGTGAAGGCAAGAAGCCGGTCTTTGCGGTCTACTCCACCTTTCTGCAGCGGGCCTATGATCAGGTGCTGCACGATGTCTGTATCCAGAATCTACCGGTGGTGTTTGCCCTTGACCGGGGCGGGGTCGTGGGTAACGACGGCCCCACCCATCATGGTGTCTTTGACCTTTCCTATCTGCGTCATATCCCCAATATGACCCTGATGGCGCCAAAGGATGAAAACGAACTGCAGCATATGCTCAAGACCGCCATTGTGCATGACGGCCCGATAGCGCTGCGCTATCCCCGTGGTAACGGCTATGGTGTGCCCCTTGACCAGGATCTGAAGCCGTTGGTGATTGGCAAGGCTGAGCTGCTGCGTGAAGGTGCAGATGGCGTTCTGATTGCCCTGGGTTCCATGGTTTATCCTGCCATGGATGCTGCTGCAGATCTTGCCGCAGAAGGGCTGGACCTGACCGTAATGAATGCCCGCTTTGTTAAGCCGCTTGATGCAGAGCTGATACTTCAACTGGCAAAACGCTTTGGTAAACTGATTGCCCTTGAAGAAAATGCGATGCAAGGCGGTTTTGGCACGGCTGTGCTGGAATTGCTGGAAGAACAGGGCGTACGGGCCCAGGTGCTGCGGATCGGTTTCCCTGATCAGTATATTGAGCAGGGGGAACAACATGAGCTGCGGGCTATGCATGGCCTGGACAAGGCTGGTATTGCCAAGACAGTGCGGATGTTTTTTAAGACAGCCTGATCTGCGATGACTTTTGCAGAGCTTAAAGAGGCGCTGTACCTGTTCGGATTTCATGAAAATGATCTGTTAAGCATCAAGCGGATCAAACAGCGCCATCGCACCCTGATCAGGAAGGCCCACCCGGATTTACATGCCGATATTGACCCGGAACGTATTCGCAGATTGAATGAAGCGGCCGGAATTATTATGGACTACATCCAGTCTTACCGCTTTTCATTTTCTGCAGAAGAGTTTTACCGCCAGATTCCAGAAGAACATCTGCGCCATCAGTTTTCCGGTGATCCGGTCTGGGCGGGGCGAATTGAAGAAAAATAACACTTTTTTCTTGCTATTGTTCCGCTGTCTGTGTTAAATAATTTTTCTTTTCGGAGCGTAGCGCAGCCTGGTAGCGCACCTGCCTTGGGAGCAGGGGGTCGAACGTTCGAATCGTTTCGCTCCGACCAATAAAATCAGCGGGTTACAGTTAATTCTGTAACCCGTTTTGCTTTTCTTAAAGTCACTCCTAACTTATATCCATGTGCCTGCGATGCCGATACTGATTACTCAAATGAGAGAAAATACTCTGTTGGAAAAGTATTGATGTTGAAAGAGTAATCTTGGTGATGTGCAGTGGTGGTGGCATCTATTGTGAGGAATGCTCCATCTGTCAAAGGGCATGTTGAAACAGGTGTTGTAAATGTAAGGGGCTGTCCGAAACAACGTTGTTGTTCTAGACAGCCCCCCGGACATGTTTGAGGTTTGTTGCATAGTCGCTCCCCAGAGTAACCTGTGTTTAAAGCAATGGGGTAGCGATAATTGTGGAACTATGCAGTCTTGTTCTGTGCCTTCCGGCGGGCAAAGCCAAGTCCGATAAGGCCGGCACCAACTAATAACATGGTGGATGGTTCAGGAACCGGTTGACCAATTAACTGTGACTGAGCATAGTTGCCGCTGGCATCAATCAGGTTCATAACCTTTACATCTCCAAGAAATGCACCTCTATCAATGGCTAACTGAGCTGCTGCAACATATTTCTCGGCATCTGTGGTAATGCCCGTAGCACCATGATAAGCATCAAAATAAGTGGCATTTTGCGAAACTCTGTTATCAAGTTCGTTCTCCAGATACCAGAATGCAAGTTGGAGCTGATAATCTTTCTCTACTACTCCGGTTACGCTTTGAATGTCTTTCAAAAGAAAATGGTGGTACAACCATTGGGTCCCTTTGCTGATTGGGTCAAAATTTGTACCGGTCTGACCATATAACCCGCCCTTACTAGCTCCATTTGAAATGCTGGCAACACTGTAATTTTTGCCTGGTGTAAAATATTCATTCAGCTCAACACAGAATACTCCAAATGTGCCAGCTTTATCGCTGATGTTGTCAGCTTGATAGTGTCCTTCATATTGTACTGCAGTGTCATTGTTGTACATTCTTACAGTGTCACCTACTGCTACAGGATAAGCCCAGGCACTACCAGCGGTCAGGAACAGGGCTAATGCTGTTAGGGATGGTTTTGTGAATGCTTTCATGCGATATCTCCTGTACGTCATATGTCGGTATGTGTATTTAAAATAAATTGAAGTGTCTGTTGGATTTTTGTTAGCAGCAATTATGCCAAAGGTGTAAAGTATTTGTATGTATCCAAAATTACTGTTGTATTTTGAATTATCAACACCCCTGTCTTGTTGTATCTATCAAGGGTGTAAAACTATTTTACATTGTGGTGGACTGTATTTAGATCGCTCTGTTAAACATTTATTCTGGACTTGACTTTTTGTTTGAATTATGGTGCGCCGGTAATTATCGAAAGCTGGTGGAGGGAAGGCTGTGGTTCAGGTCCCTCAGGGTATACGCGATTCTCTGGAAACAGCACAGTTACCGGCTATTCCCCAGATACTGCTTCGCTTTATTGCCCTTACTGAAGATGATTCTGTTTCAGTGAATGAGCTGGCAGAGCTGGTCGGACAAGACCCTGCGCTTGCAGCACGGGTGTTAACTGTCGCGAACTCGGTTGCCTTTCGTCGAGGCAAGGCAACAACCTCTCTTGTTCAGTGCCTGGTTACTCTGGGTACACGCCTCTCCCGAACCCTTGCGTCCTGCCTGATTATTCAAAAAGTTTTTACTCCAACATCTGTTACCTCCCGTTATGATTTAAACAACTTTTGGATGCATGTCCTCCAGGTTGCCGACATTTCTCGTGTTTTGGCCGCACAACAGCATTATCGTGACTGTGAAGAAGCGTACCTTGCCGGCCTGCTTCATGATATAGGCCAGCTCTTACTGCTGGGGGCGCTTGACGACCGTTATGGTAATATTCTGGCCTCCAGTAGTGATGAGAACATGTTGCGTGTGTTTGAGGGGCAGCGTCTCGGTACAGACCATACCGTTATCGGTGCCTGGATGGTGGATCGGTGGGAACTGACCGATTCATTTCTGGCCGACGCCATTCTTTTTCATCATGCCAGTGCTGAAGATATCCGTTTTGCCGATCCCCTGAGCCAGATTGTCTGGACGGCGCACCTTATCTGTCAGCATGCCCGTCTTTACCAGCAGGAACAGCAGATTGTGGTACCGCCTGATTTTGAGATCTCAGATCTGTTGTTCGGCATCAACTTTGAGCGTGCCGCAGGAATATATCAACAGGCGACAAAGAACGTCACGCTGCTTGCCCAAGCTCTTGGTATACACAGCACACCTGAGGGCAGGATGTTGCCAATGCCAATGAGAACCACCCCTGCCGAAGACATACCTCGTCTTGCAGAACAGGAAAAAGCACCGAACCCTTCCGAAGAGATTGTTTGGGGGATGGCGCTGATGAAGCCGCTGCAACAGGATTTAGTTGCGGTACAGAGTGAATCCGAGTTGTACCTAGCAGCTCAGGAATCCGCCAGAATCCTGTTTGGTGTGGGGAGTGTGGCTTTTTTAACGCTTAATTCTGATGAACAGGTCCTCAGTGGCTTGATTAGTGATTACCAGCCCCAGTTGCTGCAACGGATCAGGATACCCATTGATTCAGGTAACAGTCTTGCAACAGCTACCTTTGTTGATGGTACGGTGTCTTTTACGCTCAACCACGAAGCCCCCAGAGTTGTCTCGCTGGTTGATGTCCAGATTGCCAGAATTCTTGGCACAGAAGGTCTGATATATGTGCCGTTGCTTGTGGGAAACAAATCCATAGGCGTTATGGTATGTGCTGTATCGGCATTGCATGCAGCGCGATTGCTCAAAAGAATCCCCTGGATGCTCAGCTTTGCGCGGGCTGCGGCTTCAGGTATTGATGCCTGGCATAAACTGAACAGAAAAACCATCACCACTGAACAACATCAACGCCAGAAGTTTGTCCAGCATGCCCGTAAAATTGCCCACGAAGCAGCCAACCCCCTTGGTATCATCAAAAACTATTTATCTATCGTGACCCAGCGCCTGCCTGCTGACATTCCGGTACTGCAGGAACTGGACGTTATGAAGGAAGAGATTGATCGGATCACCCAGATACTCAGTAGTTTGACTCTGTTTTCAGAAGCGCTGCAGGAACGTCAGCTGTTGTCTATCAACTACCTTGTGGAAACCATGCTGGTGCTGTACCGGGAATCGCTTTTTGAATCCCGTGGTATTACGGTTCAGCTTGAGCTGGATAACGATATACCCACGTTGCAAGTAGATCGCGATAAACTGAAACAGATATTTTTTAACCTCTGGAACAATGCGGCTGAGGCGCTTCCAGAAGGTGGGGCGCTGACAATAGCAACCAGAACTGTGTATATGCGGGAAGGTGCTTCCAGCGTTGAATTGGTCCTGAGTGATAACGGTCCCGGTCTGCCTGCTGATGTACTTGCGAGTTTATTTGTCCCTCTTGATCATCAGAGACGGCAGGGGCATGCCGGTATGGGGCTTTCAATTGTTGCTGATCTGGTCAGGCAGCTTGACGGGCAGATAACCTGTCACAGCAAGCCCGGGTATGGCACAACGTTCACCATTACTCTGCCGGTCCGCCAGGGGGCGCTATGAGCAGTCAGCTCAACGCAGGTTTCAGTACCGTACTTCCGTCATTTCAGCCTCAGGGTGTTCTCATCGTTGAAGATGAACCCAGAATGCGTACAAGCCTGAAGGAGCTGTTGCAGGAAGAGGTTCAGGAACTCTATGAAGCTGAAAACGGGGCAACTGCTATTCGTCTGCTGCAGTCCCTTGACCTTGATCTTGTTTTGCTGGATATCAACCTGCCTGATATCTCCGGACTTGAAATCATGCAGTGGATTGCAGAACATCGGCAAGGTATAAGCGTCATCTTTGTCAGCGCAGACCAGAACATTGATTCAGCAATACTTGCGTTGCGTACCGGTGCAAAGGATTTTGTCAGAAAACCCTACGACTCAACTCAGATCAAACTCAAGGTTAGGCAAGCCCTTTCTCAAAAACGTCTTGAACAGAGCCATGCCCTGATGACTATGCGGCTTGAACAGTCGGAAAGGCTACATCGCTTTCTGGTGGAACATTCTCCTGATCTGGTCTACACACTTGATCCTTTTGGTTGCTTTACACTGGTAAACAGCCGCTTTGAATCAATGCTCGGTTACATGCGGGAAGAGTTGCTGGGGAAGCCGTATCACTCCATTGTACATGAAGACGATATTTCCAAGGCCCATTTTGCTTTCAATGAACGCAGGAGGGACCATAGGGTTACTACTAACGTTGAGATCAGGCTTAAGTGCAAGGACAAAGGGTTCCGAACGGTATCTGGACAGCATGTTGTTGCCATGCTCAGTGCAATGGGTATCTATGAAGATGCTGTACCTGCCCCGCCAAAAGATCTGATCGCATATATGGGAACCTATGGTGTTGCACGTGATATTACTGAAAGGAAGCTGGCAGAGGAAACCATTGCCTTTCATGCCTACTACGACCAGTTGACGCGGCTACCGAATCAGCGCCTGTTAAAGGATCGTCTGGAGGTTGCCATTGCCAACTCGAAGCGCCGCGGTGTGCATATTGCGGTCATATTTATAGATGTTGACCGTTTTAAGCTGGTTAATGACACCTATGGTCATACAGAAGGTGATCAGTTGCTGATTTCGATTGCCCAGCGCCTCAGCTCCTGTATCCGTTCCGGAGACACCGTCGCCCGTAAAGGTGGTGACGAATTTGTGGCATTGCTTCCGGATCTGTATTATTCCGAAGATGCCACCATCATCGCCTCAAAAATGTTGAAATCACTGGAGCCTACTTTTCTGGTGGGCGGACAGGAGTGCCGGATAACTGCAAGTATCGGTGTTGCTATTTATCCCCATGACGGTGAGACGGTCGATCTGTTACTGAAGCATGCCGACATTGCCATGTATAGTGTAAAGTCAGAAGGCAAGAATGACGTGAAATTTTACACTCCTGACATGAGCACATCCTGCCAGAACAGAATTGTCTTTGAAAACCAGTTGCGCAAAGCACTTGTAGAGTCAGAGCTTGAGCTTTACTTCCAGCCTCAGGTTTCGGTGTCACTGATGCAGATTGTCGGTGTTGAGGCGTTGGTACGCTGGCGTCATCCGCTGCGCGGCCTGTTGTATCCGGGGGAGTTTATCAGTATTGCTGAAGAGGCAGGTATGATCGGTGCCATTACGGATTGGGTACTTGAACAGGCCTGCAGTCAGCTTGCAGAATGGCGTTCAAAGGGACTTTCTACCCTGAAAATGGCAGTAAATGTTGCGCCTCAGGAATTTGATCGTCCTGATTTTGTTGAGCAGATAGTTGGCCATCTTGAAAAACACAACCTGCCGCCCGGTAGTCTTGAGCTTGAAATAACAGAAAATGCACTGCTTCGGGATTCAGTGGAAATACTGGACAAGCTAAAGGCCTTGCGGGCGTTGGGCGTCCATATCTCTATCGATGATTTCGGTACCTGCTATTCTTCACTTAATTACCTTAAACATCTTCCGGTTAATGCCATCAAGATAGATAAGTCATTTGTGTGTGATATCTCTGATAAACACCGGATGTCTCCCATTATCCCGGCAATAATCGGTATTGCGCAGGGCTTTGGTCTGCAATTAATTGCAGAAGGCATTGAAACAGATTTTCAGATGAATGCCTTGCATGCCCAGGGGTGTACTGACATGCAGGGATACTTCTTCAGCTATCCGCTTCCGGCAAAAGAGGTGGAGCCGTATCTTCTGGATTACGCTACTTCCCATAGTCGGCCAAGCAGAGCAACTAACTGATTCTACAGCATCTGTCTAATTTCCGCAGTTTTCTCCCCCTATCTGTAAATTCTATTTTGAAAAGCTTACACAAGCTCTGAGTCATCAAACTCACTCAGGAGCGCATGGATAGTGAGTCTAGAGCTATTTTACGAAAAAATGGCAGGTGTTGGAGTGTCGATAATTTTTACGGTTCAAATTTGGTAATGTTCTGTAGTCGTGAAAAAACATAACAAAATAGTAGGTTTGTGTTTTTGGCACACAATGTGAATAGATTGATTCTAAGTTTGCATTAAATCTCCAATTCCAGAATCTAAGTAAAAACTAAATGCCAACAAAATGGTAAAAAGGAGTAAAAACATGAAAAAGATTCTTGCAGCAGTAGCAATGACCGCGGCATTAAGTGCCACCCAAGCTGATGCCTTTTCGTTAAATGGTTATCAAGGCCCTGTCGAGTTCAAGCTGGCAGGTGTAACAGAGTCACTTGATAACGCCTATATGCCGAATGAAACATGGGGAGTCTTTAGTCTTTCTGCCGTTACCGATGGCTGGAATAATATCTGGTCGGCATCTAGCGGTGATTATGTATATGGCATTATTTATGGTCTGCAAGAGGCAACGGCTTATTTAAACAATGCATCTACATTTGGTTACACAATTGAGCAGGTAGGCGGTCATTTTGCACTCTATGCCACCTCAACAGCCATAAACTTTGCGACCCTCAGCAATACTGGGCGTACTGCACTGGATCAATTTACAGGCATTACGAATGGCACTCTGCTCTTTGCAGGAGATTTTGCTTCAGGGATTTTGCCGTCATCACAATTCAATCCAACAATAGTTCAGGATGTGACTGCTGCTCAATCTCCAGCCAACGGTAAAGGATCAGGTTATGGTGATGTTGACTTGAGTAAAGGTGGTACTTACGCCAGTACTTTTGATTCGGATAGTCAGCTGAATGATAAAGATTTGTTTTTCCAGTTCACTGTTGGACCATATAGAGGTTCTAATGGTTGGGATCAACAAATCAATGACCCTGTCTCCGGTGCTGCTGTTCCTGAGCCGAGCACCATGATGTTGCTTGGTGCCGGCGTCCTTGGTCTGGGGCTGTATGGCAGACGTCGTGCCAGAAAAGAAGCATAGATTTAATTGATCTGATTTCTAATAGTTAATAACAATAAGAGCGATACTTTACGGTATCGCTCTTATTGTTTGTGTACTCAGATGTTTAAATAAAGAGTTATGTCGCTGCTGAGTGGTGGGAGGCTATCCTGCGATATTTACCAGTTTGGTCTGGTGGTTCCTGAAACTGTGAATGACCATCTCTGGTGCAGTAGGAATCTTCCTGCCCTCCAGCATGTCGTGCATCATAGATACTGCCATGGCCGCAACGGTAAAACTACCCACCGCAACCTGTGAGGCCGGACAGGGTTTGCCGTTTTCCATAATGGTCAGTGCTTTACTGATCTGCTCGACCACCTGTCTATCAAGATGGGCAGCTATCCGTTCAATCACTTTGCCAAAGACCGAAACATAGCCTGAACTTCCCTCGGCTGTTGTCTGTTTAACGTCATTTTCCAGCAGATCCGCCAAGGTCATGCCTGATCCGGCAGGGAAGTAAAGTACCCCGGCACCGAAGCCGATTGAAAGTGCGGTGAACAGCTCAGTCTTGTGCATCTTTGAACTGGTGTGGATGCTTAAAATTGCTTCAAGATCAAGAAAATCAACCGTGTCAAAAACTATATCAGCTTTTTTTACAATGTTGTCAGTGTTCTGCGCGGTAAAATACTCGTTAATCGCTTCAACTTGTGCATCAGGATTAATGCGTAATATTTTGTCTTTTAGTCCGGCAACTTTTGGCTTGCCGATGTCTGCAAAATCATAGAACTGTCGGTTCAGGTTGTGTGGGTCAACAACATCTCCATCAACAAGAATAAAATGCTGGAATCCCATGCGGGCGGCACAAACCGCTACGCTGCTGCCGATACCGCATCCGGCAATAAGCAGTTTTTTGTTACGGATTATTGCCTGCGTTTCAGGTGAAACATACCCGGCATTTCGTGTTGTGAAAAGGTCATAATCAAAAGTTACAGGCATTGGGAACTCCTTTATGTTGGTGCACTAAAAAATCTGAAAAGGTCTTCCTGCTTCTGGGCCATATTTTTTTCTGCTTCATCAATGCTTAGTAAGTATGATTTTACCTTACCGTAGTACTCAATATAGTCTTCATCAAGCGGTTCAAATTCCAATGCTATACATTTCAGGTAGCGGTAAAGCGTATCCTCCATACTGGATAACCAGTACTTGATCTGCATTTTTTTGCTGAAGTGGTACATTTCCCGAAGTAGAGAAATAAGCACAATAGGGTATTTACGACGGATATCCCTGTCATCACCGTATGAACCAACACCAAACATACCGTCATCACGCCTCTTTCTAAAACAAGGATTGATACAAAGCCGTGAGATTTCAGCAACGGTGTTCAGGTCACCGACACCGTAATTTTTTATTTTGTCGTTCAGAGGTGGATGGAACTTACCGGTTGGGAAACCTTTGTCTTCTGAAAAATGTACCAGTCTGACCGTACCGATAACGTGCTCCATGCCGCTAGCCAGATTGTTTTCAACGACAAAGTGCCAGGACTCCTGTTCGTCATATTCATCGGTTTCTATCTGCATGGTGTTTGAAATTTCTTGTTTGTCTATAAACTGTTTTTCTTCACAATAGACGTAATATCGCAATTTAAGTGCCTCATTCAGGCCTTCTTTATCTTCTGGATTGATATAGCGAGTAATAATGTTGCTGTAGGTGTCAACCATACGGTGCTCCTAATTATTTGGTTATTTGTTTTCTGCCGACAGAATCAGTGACATACATTCAATGTCAGTTCCCTTTTCAAGCAGAATAGGTTCACCGAAAGAAATCTGAAGTCGACGTTTACGGCAGAGGATTTGCTTCCATTCTGTTTTGAATCCGGCAATGCCGGAAAGATGTACCGGTAGTACAACCAAACGGTTTCTTCTTGCAAGAAATGTGACGAAGCCCATGTCTTTGCCAAGCGTGCCGTCACGAGAAACCTGACCTTCAGGAAAGATGCAAATGTTGTCACCGGTTCTGACTTTTTCGATAATATCCTTCATTGAACGTAAACTGTCTTCATCTTTTCCAATACCGAGCGGGAGACAGCCATGTACGCGCATGAATTTATTTTTTAGTAGTGAATCAAAAAAACGTTTTTTGGCAGGTAACCAGACCGGGTACAGCTTTTTTCCTGCTTTAGAGCACAGTGCTGTTGACAGGTAGATGGGGTCATAGGCGTTAACGTGGTTTGCAATAATAACGATGCTACAGCCATGTGCCGCTGCCAGATCAAGTGCAATAGTAACGTTATGTGCATTAATGGAGGAAGGTCTTAAAAAGAAGCGGATGAGTAAACCGGCTAATACGGCTTCAGTATACTGTATAGCAGCAACCGTAGTTTTCTTCATGTTTGTATCTCCAATTATGACCGTTGTAGGTATCTATACTACATAAACTATATAATTCAAGCATTCTGAAGGTTGCCAACTATGCGGGTTCTGGTATGATTATTAAAAATTACATCAAATATGTGGAAGGAGCATTTTATGGAAACAGTAGAACAAAAGGTTATGGCTATTATCGCAAGATACTGCGAATCTGAGCAGCAACTTACAACTGATATGGTGCTTGATGAACTTGATATTGCCTCAATCAATATCATGGAAATAATTATTTCAACGGAAGAGGAATTTGGCATTACGGTTAATGATCAGGACCTTATGTCACTCACAACAATCCAGAGTGTGGTTGACTATGTACACAGCAAGCTTGCATGATGTTGGGTGGTAAGTTGTTAGTGGTATTGAATAGATTGATATTATTTGCTTTTATCTGAATTGTCTGTGCTGGCTATTGTGCCATGACTGTTTTAGACAATAATTAATATAAGTTAATTGGCATATAACTTGAATTCTCTGCATGGCTTGATTGGCTGGGCATGATTTTGTTTTTCTCTGCGTGTAATCTGCATGATGAGTGTAAAGAAACGTGACATTCTTTGTTATGTAAACTGTCTGACAGGGGAGAATCGCCGGTACTGCGATCAACTATGAAGAGTAACCTATTGAGCAGAGTTTTACCGTTTGCCGCTTTCATGGCATGTATTGGGGTTGAGGAGCTACTGCGTTTCATTGCCGGTCGAGGTTGGGTGGCGCTGCCTCCTGACATTTTTCTTTACACCTATCCTGTGCGTATATTTCTGGTTGTTGGTCTACTTATCTACTACAGGAAACAGTATGCCGAGCTGAAATGGGCAGATTTGCGCAATGTACCGACGTTGCTGCTTGCGCTGTTGTCTGGAATTCTGGTTTTTTTTGTATGGATAGGATTAAGCGACTTTGTATTTTCAGGAGCATCCAAGGCTCCGGGATACAACCCGTTGCAACTGCCGTCAGCAGTTCAGCTCCCTTTGGTTATCGTGAGAATTATTGGGGCTTCCTTCGTTGTGCCGATAATGGAAGAACTGTTCTGGCGATCATTTCTTATACGGTACCTTGTTGATGCAGATTTTGAGCGTGTACCGCTTGGTACCTACACACTTTCCTCCTTTCTGATTACAGTAGTTCTCTTTGGCTTTGAACATCATCTGATACTTGCCGGAATAGCTGCCGGACTAGTTTACAACCTTCTCTTGTATAGAACCAAAAGTCTTGCCTTGTGTGTCGTGTCACACTCAATAACAAACATAATTCTGGCTAGTTATGTTATTTATTATATGAGATGGGATCTTTGGTAACTATTTGCTGGGAACGGTACCAGACTTGCATAAGAGTGTCTTAGTTCATTTCACTGTAAAAAAGTCAGTCAACGGGGGAAAAATGGGCGCTCGGTGCTTTACACGCATTAAGGTTGCAACCCACGCAACAGTCAGTTTTGGTGGGCAGACCATTCAAGGGGTTACCGAAAATGTCAGCCTGCAAGGGTTTTATATGCGCAGTTCAAAATCAATTCCCCTGCATCAGCCTTTACGGGTTACTCTTTTTGATCAGCAACCTCAGATCATCAACGCCAATGCGCGGGTAGTCAGACTTGATGATGGCGGTGGTATTGGTGTTCAGATCAGCAGTATTGATGTGAATTCGTTTGTTGCTCTAAGAAATTACATTTATCGTCAATGCGATGACTTTAATGGGATAATGAGTGAAACATACCGCATGATCGACAGCATTTGCTAGAAAATTCCAAATTGCTTGATCGCGGAAAATAACGAGGCATATGTGGGTGAGCTTCTTAATAATGGGTCTTATAATAAAACAAACGGGTTGCTGTTTGACGGGCGTGGGGAAGATGGCCAGGCCCGCTCCTCTGAATCCACAACAGACCGTTTTGAGAAAAGTGTGGACCACCTGCAGCAGTTGGTTGCGCTGTTAAGCAATGCATGTATTGGCTCACTGATCGGTGATGTGCTCGAAGATGTACCGGTTCCCCTCCTCTTTTTTTATGATGTAACTCCTGAATCAGCCACCGTTAACAGTGCCGCACGAAATCTACTGAATTGGACTTCATCGTCATCTCAGATTCCCTCTTGGCTCTGTAGCCAGATAACAATGCTGCTGATGAGTAACTCGGGCGAGCGGAGCAGTGAGATCAGCCGTGAAAGTCAGAACGGCGAAAGTCAGACTTTGCAGATTGAGTTGCGCCGCCTAGCACGCCCCGGTCTTTCAGGGGTAATTGTAGCATTGTATGATGTCAGCAAGCACAAAGCGGTTGAGCAGGCGCTTCGAATGAGCGAAGCCCGCTATAGAATACTGCTTGAACATCAAAGTGACCTGGTGCTCAAAATTGACCTGCATGGGATAATTCAGTTTGCAAGCCCTTCTTTTTCCAAGATGTTTGGTGTTACAGAGTCTGAAGTTTCGGGACAATCCTTTTTTACATATGTGGCGGGTGATAAGCAGGCAGAGTTTCTGGAAAGACTTCACAAGAAAAATTGCCGTCAGCAGGCCTGCTATGAAGAGATAACACTGCAAACTGCACAGGGGGCTCGCTGCTACGGTTGGTCACTGAAGGCTCTTGCTGATGATCAAGGAGATACTGCGAGCGGCTACATTTGTATCGGGCGCGACATTACCGAGCAAAAAGAAGCAGAGTATAGCATTCATCAGCTTGCCTACTATGACAATTTAACCGCTCTTCCCAACAGGGTTTTGCTTCAGGACCGTCTGCACCAGATCCTTTCCCAGACGAACCGGAATGAAAAGAAGTTTGCAGTACTGTTTCTTGACCTTGACCGGTTCAAGTCTATTAATGACAGCTTGGGGCATGCAGCTGGAGATGAATTACTGAAACAGGTAGCTCATCGTCTGAAAGAGAATATTCGTGGTGCAGATACCGTTGCGCGTCAGGGAGGAGATGAGTTCGTCGTCCTTCTCAGCTCAATAGAAAGCAGCAGACAGGCGGCACGGGTTGCGTCAAAAATAATAAGTACAATAACGCATCCGTTTCAGGTTGCCGGGAGGGATCTCCAAATAGGTACCAGTATCGGTATTGCGCTTTTCCCCGATGATGGACGTGATGCTGATACGTTGCTGAAGCATGCTGATATGGCCATGTACCTGGCCAAAGAAAGTGGGCGGGGAAAATTCACATTTTTCAGTCATGAGCTGAATGATAGAATGCGAGAGCGCTCTACGATGGAGGCAGCTCTCAAAAAGGCTATAGAACAGAATGAGCTATTTTTGCAGTACCAACCGCAATTTAATATCAAAAATAGATACTTAACCAGTCTCGAAGCATTTGTCCGCTGGAATCATCCTGAATATGGTGTTTTGATGCCAGGTCGCTTTATACCTTTGGCTGAAGAAACCGGCTTGATCATCCCGTTGGGGGAATGGGTGCTGAAAGCAGCATGTGCCCAGGCTGCAATGTGGCAATCCTACGGGCGTGGTGGGGTACCTGTGTCAGTAAATTTGTCAACCCGGCAATTCCGGCATCCCGAGTTGTCTGAAATGGTTGCCAGATCGCTGGTTGTTGCCGGCTTGCCACCCCACAGTCTTGAGCTTGAAATTCAGGAGCACACTCTTCTTGATAATGTTGAAGCTTCAATTTCAGTCCTGGAAGAACTGAAATGGCAGGGAATTCAACTGATCATTGATGATTTCGGGACAGGCTATTCGTCACTTTCACACCTCAGGCGCTTTCCGATAAATCGTTTGAAAATTGATAGTTCTTTCATACGAAATGTGCATTCAAGATCAGAGGATGCTGATATTACCGAAGCGATTATATCGGTGGGACGCAGCCTTAAAATGTCAGTAGTTGCAGAAGGGGTTGAACGGGAGGAACAGCTACTGTTTTTACGTGATCACATGTGCGATGAGATGCAGGGTAACTATTTTTCCAGCCCGGTTGGCTCGCGTGATCTTGCGCATTGCAGGTGGTTTGGGGCGAACGCATAAAACTTTACATAGTGTCAGATTATTTTACAGTTTAGTCTTGTTGCTTGTCTTTACTGAAGGTCATCACGTTTGATGGCCTTTTTATGTTTCGCTTCTAAAAGGGCATCCGCTTGCTTTTGGGATGGCTAAAAGTTCTGGTTCAGGTGATGTTTTTATGCAGCATTGGCGTTGAAACCTCACGTATGATCTTTTTAAAAAAAATTTTACAAAAAAAAGCTGTGGTCACTTGAAAAGAGGACACAATGTGGTAGCTTCTTTGCAACAGGTGAAGAAGCATTTCTTGAATGCGGCATTGAACGATACATAAAAGGTTACAGATACTTATTTTATACCGGGAGGGAACTGTGCTTGCACGTCTATTAATTGCTCTGTGTGTTGTGGTTGCATTGGCAGGATGCGGCAAGTCCAAGGAGCAATTGTATGCTCAAGGGCTTGAGAAAATGAAGGATAATGATCCCGGTGCAGCAGTCGTTTTGTTTAAGAGTGCGCTGGAGAAAGATCAGAATTACACAGATGCCCGCTTCCAACTTGCCAAAGCCTTCTCTGCCCAGGGTAAAAACGAGGTTGCAGAGAAGGAGTTCTTGAAGGTTCTTGTTCAAAGTCCCCAAAAAGAAGAGGTCAATCTTGAATTAGCCAAGATTTACACTGCCACTAACCGTGTTGATGAAGCCTTTAAGTTGGCGGAAGCGTATCAGGCAAAGCATCCAGGAGATGCAACGAGTCTTGAGGTGTTGGGCATCGCCAGTGCTGTCCGTCAGATGTACCCTGAGGCTGAGCGCTACCTTTTGAGTGCCATACAGGCAGATGCCAACAACCATGCGTTCAAGCTGGAACTCGCCAAGGTGTATGTTGCCCAGAAGCAGAACCAGAAGGCCAGGGAAACGCTTGAAGGTATTATAAAACTTGATGCAAAGAATATGAAGGCCTGGTACATGCTGGCTGCACTGAGCCAATTTGAAGGTAACAGTGCCGAAGCGCTGGCAACCTATACCAAAATTGTACAGATAAAACCTTCAGAGACGAATGCCCTGTATCGCTCCGGTTTGATTTATCTGCAACAACGAAACCTTGATAAGGCAGATGCGTTGGCAGATGGTATGATCAAGGATTTTCCCAAACGTTCTGACGGCTACCGTTTAAAGGGACTGGTTCAGTATAACCGTCGCCAGTATGCTGAGGCCGGTGCCTCATTGCAAAAGGCTGCTTCAATTGCCCCAACGCTTGAAACCTATTATTATCTTGGTTTGTCGGCCTATAGTCGTGGTGAGTTTGAAAATGCCCTGAGTCATTTTAGAAAAATTCTCGATAACTCACCGAATTCCCGTCAGGCACGGCTGATGACCGCAACGGTGCTTATGGCACAAAAACGAACTGATGATGCCATTTCAGAACTGGTGAAGCTTACCAAGGAAAATGAACAGGATGCCGAGGCATTCAGTCTTCTGGGCAGCGCCTATATGGCTAAAGGGATGTTTGATGAAGGTATGCAGGCACTCAATACCTCCATCCGGATCAACCCCAAAAGTACAGATACCCATATTAAGAAGGGGAGCTACTACTTAAGTATCGGTAAGACCGGTGAGGGAGAATCTGAGTTCCTGGCAGCGGTACATAATGCTCCGGACAAGCTGAGTAATCGTCTTCTGCTGGCTTCAACCTATATCCGCTCCAAAAAACTTCAAAAAGCCTTTGATGTTCTCAAGGCAGGTCTCAGTAATTCAAAAGCTGATGCCCCTTTGTACAGCGGTATGGCAACGGTCATGTTTTTGCAGAACAAACAGTCTGAGGGTATCAGTTATCTTCAGAAGGCTAAAGAGGTTGAAAAAACCTTTGTCCCGGCATATCAACGGTTGGCAACGTATTATGTCATGACCGGGAAAAATGATCTGGCGATACAGGAATACAAAACACTTCTGTCGCACGTTCCTGACAATTTGCAGGTTATGTTGCAGTTAGCTGCCTTACTTGAAATTGCCGGAAAAGATGCTGATGCCCAGAGTCAGTACAAGCAGGCCAAGTCCAGTAAAAAAGCCCTTGCCTTTATAGCTGAAGCCCAATATTTGGCGCGTAAAAAACAGCCGGACACAGCATTGTCAGTCCTGACTGAAGCGCAGCGCCTTGAACCGAAGAATGCGGCAATTTTTGAGCAAAAGGCGCAGGTTCTGGCCGGTCAGAAAAAATTCAAAGATGTCCTGAAGGTGGCGGACGAGCTTGCCCCTGTGAATGCAGATGCGGCTATTGCACTTAAAGTAAACGCATATATGGCCCTGAAACAAAGCGATAAGGCTTTGGAACAGGCCAGGAAAGTTATTGAAAAATATCCACGGTCAAGTCGTGGCTATGAACTGCTTGCTACCATCTATGAATATGACCGGAAATACCCGGAAGCCATTAACGAAGTTAAAAAAGCACTGCAGATCAATCCTTCAGATCTTAAAGTGCGTCTCTATCTGGGCAATCTTCAAGCGGCATCCAAGGACAACACTGCTGCATTTGCAACCTATGCTGAAATTCTGAAATCTAAGCAGTATGCTCCCGCCATATTTGCCCAGGGAGCACTCCTGCAACAGACAGGTAAAACAAAAGAGGCTATTGAACGTTACCGGGCTTGTATTGCAATTGCTGAAGACTATGTGCCAGTCTTAAATAACCTTTCCTACCTGTATGCGGAAGGTTATGGCAGCAAGCAGGAGGCCCTGAACCTGGCTCTGAGGGCTTTCAGGCTTGCCTCAGGAAACCCGGGTGTGCTGGATACACTTGGCTATGCACTTCTGGCAAACGGCAAGTATGATGACGCTCGCAAGGTGCTGGAAAAGGCAACCGCAATGCTGCCTGATCAACCCTCAATGCAATATCACCTTGCTTTGGCCTATAAACAGACCGGTAACCGCCAGGGGGCTGTTACCGCTTTGAACAAGGCGCTTCAAGCGAAGGTGTTTCCTGAAGCCGATGCTGCCAGGAAGCTACTGGCAGAAGTGAATCGTTAGGAGAAGGATAACTATCCTTGCGTATATTTATTCAACTGGTACTTGATTTCTTTATAGCTGCAGTTGCAATTCAGGCTGCCTGCCGTATCCGCCCGGTTTATTTTTCAGCGGATGGTGAGTTGTATTTTCTTACCGCTGTATCGGTTGTGATCTTTGCTGCTGCGGTAGTTTTCTCATCGTTTTTGATCGATGTTTATGATGATTCGGGCAAGTTCAGGAAACGTGAAATTCTTGCCCGGGTTATGCTTGCCGGCCTGACTTCCTGTCTGCCCATTGCTGTAGTCTATATGCTGGCTCCCTGTATGCTGCCTGAAAAGAAGACGGTGCTCGTTGCTATCGTACTGTTTTCCTGTGGTCAGTTTTTGCTCCGCCTGCTGTTAAATGCCGTAAAGCTGCCTCAGCGGATTCTTATACTGGGAACCGGTAATTTTGCCCTTGAGGCTAATGAGATTGCAGCTAACGGCGCAAAAAAAGTCGAAATTGTTGGTTTTGTTTCCTGCCTTGCAGAAACAGAAGCCTTGGCAGAAATGGAAGCGCGAAGTGGCAAGGTTTTTGAGAGAGTTGATCCCTCTCTGGTTGTTGGGGATGCTGAAAACTTGCCGGAGTTGGTGCAACAACAGAAAGCTGATGCAGTCCTTGTGGCTCTGTCTGAACGCCGCGGGGTGCTTCCCGTCAAGGAAATGCTGTTATGCAAGATGCGCGGTGTTGAAATTCTGGATGTGCCGACTTTTTATGAACAGGCTTACCGTAAATTGATGCTTGAGCAGATAACGCCAAGCTGGTTCCTCTTTTCAAGCGGCTTTCGCAGAACGACAATCTTTGTGGCCTTCAAGCGGTTTCTTGATATTGTTTTAGCGCTTATCGGGCTGGCATTCACCCTGCCTTTTTTTCCTTTGATTGCCTTGATTATCAAGCTTGATTCGTCTGGTCCGCTGTTCTTCAGTCAGATCAGGACGGGATTGTTCGAACGGACATTCAGGCTCTACAAGTTCAGAACCATGCGGCAGGATGCAGAAAAAGGCACAGGGGCAGTATGGTCAACGGAAAACGATCCAAGAATTACCAAGGTCGGTGCTTTTTTAAGAAAATCGAGAATTGATGAATTCCCCCAGTTTTACAACGTGCTGCGGGGAGACATGAGTTTTGTCGGTCCCCGGCCAGAGCGGCCTGAATTTGTAGAAAAATTGAAGCTGGTAATCCCCTACTACTCAAAACGGCACTTTGTTAAACCGGGGCTTACCGGCTGGGCGCAAGTCTGCTATCCCTACGGCTCAACGGTTGAGGATGCGGTTGAAAAACTGCGGTATGACCTCTATTACACAAAAAATCTATCACCCTTTATTGATCTTCTGATTGTGTTGGAAACCATAAAAGTGGTTATTTTTGGCCGAGGTGGTCGATAATTTTGGCGTGATGCTAAATGAAACGTGACTCATACGAGAGGTGTATATGAACAAACTGTTTGTGTTTATGGTGGCAGTGCTCTTGGCAGCGGTATGCTCCGGTACCTGCCATGCAAAGGATTATGTTATTGGCGAAGGTGACGGGCTTGACATCGCCGTGTGGGGGGTAAAGGATCTGGCTGCATCGGTAAAGGTCCGGCCTGACGGCAAGATTACCGTCCCTGGATTGGGAGATGCGGTTGCCAGCGGTTTGACACCGAAAGAGCTGCAGACGTCCCTGACCACAAAACTGCAGACGCTGGTTAAAACCCCCATTGTGACCGTGACGGTACGTGAAATTACCAACAGCAAGGTGTACATCTTTGGTGGCGGAGTTAAATCAGGTATTTATGATCTTTCCCGCCGGACGACCCTGCTCCAGCTACTGTGCACGTTTGGTGAAATCAGAGTAGCTGATTTAAGGAAAGCCTATCTGTTACGTGGTGGCAAGAAGATTAAAGAAAATTTCTACAACCTGTATGTCAAAGGTGCAGTCAAGGAAGATGTGGATCTGGAGACTAATGATTCTCTTTTCATTCCGCTGTTACAGGATAAAAGTGTCTATGTACTTGGCGCAGTGAATGCACCCAAAGCGATAGAGTATCGTGAGGGGTTAAAGGTTATGGAGGCGATTCTTGAGGCGGGCAGCTTTACCAAGTTTGCAGACCAGAATGACGTCCTTGTCCGGCGTCAGGAAGGTGAAAAAGAAACGGTTCTTAAAGTCATGGCCAAAAAGTTGATGCGTGACGGCGATTTGACCCAGAATGTTCCGTTACAGCCGGGTGATTATGTCATTGTCAAGGAAAGTATTTTTTGAGGGATATTATGCAAACGCAACAACTTGATTATAAACAGTATCTTGGGCTGATTCTCAGAAAAAAAGAGTGGTTTGTCGGCATCAGTATTCTGGTTTTCCTGCTTTCAATACTGGTCAGCTTTGTTCTTCCTCGCAAGTATGAGGCGGTAAGCACTGTTTTTATTGAGAAGAACGTGATCAGCGAACTGGTTAAAGGGATAACGGCAACACCTTCCATGGATGACACCATCAAGGTCTTGACCTATGCCATTACCAGCAGGACCCTGCTGACCAAGGTGGTTGATAGTCTTGAAATGAATCCGAATAAAACCGGTAAAACCGTCAGTGAAGATACCATTAAAGGTATTCAAAAGAGGATTACGGTCAAGGTAAAGGACAAAAACTTATTTATTATATCTTTTGTTGATCAAAATCCTAAAATGGCAAGCGATTTTATCAATACCCTGGTCCGGCTTTATATTGAAGAAAACCTTTCATCCAAAAGAGGTGAGTCCTATGAGGCCACCACCTTCCTGTCTGACCAGATCAATACCTTTAAAGAAAAGCTTGATAAAGCGGAAACCGCTGTCAATCAGTATAAAAGTGATAAGGGTGGCGTTATTGCCGTTGACGAGTCCAAACTGTTTGAAGGTATTTCTCAAGCACAGCAGAAGCTGCATGAGCTGGAGATTCAGCGCAGACAGCTTGAAGCATCTCGCCAGGATCTGTCCAAAGGCAGCGCTCCGTTGCGGATCACCCTGAACAACCAGCAACGCCAACTTGAAGAGTTGCAGTCTAAATATACTGACAGCTATCCTGAGATCATACGACTTAAAGCAGAGATCGAAAGTACCAAGGCGCAGGTCGGCAGCGGTAAAGCCCAAACAGTAATAACCCCTGAACTGTCGAAAGTTGAAGCCCAGATAGGAGCGTTAAGGGCCAGCGAAGAAAGTTTGCGCCGGTATATCGGAACCAATCAGTCTTTGCTGCGTAATATCCCGTCGGCAAAGGCAGGGTTGGAACAGCTGCAGATTGAAAAGGAAAATCAGAAGAATCTGTATAATCAGCTGGTTGCCCGCCATGGACAGTCAGAGGTCGGTAAGCAGATGGAAGTTCAGGACAAATCAATGACCTATCGTGTGGTTGACCCGGCCATTCTGCCAACCAAGCCGGTTAGTCCTCAACGTTTAAAGATCATGCTGCTTGGACTGGTGGGGGGAGTTGCTGTGGCCTTTGGTATTCTGTACCTGCTGGATACCATGGACGGTTCGCTGAAGAATAGCGAAGCTGCCCGTCAGTTTGGTCTGCCCGTTCTGGCGGTTATTCCCTGTATTGAAGACGCCGCACAGCAGGAACTGCAGAAAAAGCGGAGCAAAAAACTGTTGTTTGCAGCCGGCATATCGTATCTCTTCCTGGCAGTATTCCCTGCTATGGAAGTACTACAGTTGCCTTACATGGATAAGGTTCTGGACAGAATCTATCCAACCGGTATGGTGCAGAGCATAAAGAAATAGACGAGAAGGATAAAGGGTTCTTTCTATGAGCAGAATAGAGCAGGCAATGGAAAAAGCCGCAAAGATGCGCCAACAATCAGGCGGACCTGCAGCGGTATCAATCTCCTCAGAAGTTCAGGAGACAAATGTTTCTTTGCGGCCTCAGTCAGCGCATGATCCACTTGAACGTAAACAGGCCGTTACGCCGGTAACCTCCCAAAGCCCGTTTCTGGTCAGCCTTAATACGCCATTTTCACTGGCTGCGGAAGAGATACGCAAAGTTAAAGGCATGTTGCTTGACAAGACAAGAAAAGGTGACTTTAAAAACACCCTGATGATTACCAGTGCCCTGCCGGGTGAGGGAAAGACAACCACCAGTATCAACCTTGCCATCAGTCTGGCAGAGGAATATGACCACACCGTGCTGCTGGTTGAGGCTGACCTGCGGCGTCCCACCATGCATCACTATCTGTCACTTGAAGACCGTCCAGGTTTCGCTGACTACCTGCTGGGAGAAGTTGAGTTAAGCGATGCAATCATCCCGACCGGCATCGGTAAACTTTCCATCATCAGAGCAGGGCACAGTGTACCTAATCCGGCTGAACTGTTTTCTTCGCAACGAACCAGAAATCTGATCATGGAGATGAAAAGCCGCTATCCTGACCGCTATATCATTTTTGACACACCACCAATTCTGCCGTTTACGGAAGCACGCTCCTTGGCCAAACTGGTAGACAGCAGCCTGTTTGTCGTAATGGAACGTCATGCCACCGTCAGCGACGTCAAAGAGTCTCTGGAAGTGCTGAAAGAGTCTCAGGTGCTGGGGATTATTTATAATAATTCACAGCAATACATCAAAGACAAGCGCTACGGCTATTATCAACGTTATAATGAAGAACAGCAGAAACAGTAAGCGGTTGTCATCAGGCTGCTGATCGGAGAAAGTAAGTGTACGAAGCCCATTTTAAGCTGCGGGTCAAGCCGTTTGAACTGCTACCGGATCCGGAATTTATCTATTTAAGCAAATCTCACAGAAAGGCCATCACCTACCTGGACTATGGTATCAGGGAGCGGGCCGGTTTTATCCTGCTGACCGGAGATGTCGGTTCCGGCAAGACAACGCTGATCAGAAATCTTCTGGCCCACCACGGAGAAAAGATAATTCTGGCCAAGCTGTTTAACACCAGCGTTAACTCCGAGCAGTTGCTGGCCATGATAAATGATGACTTTGGCCTGAATACGACCGGCAAGGACAAAATTGCTCTCCTGCGGGATCTTAATGAATTTCTGGTGCAGCAATACGCCTCAGGCCGCCAGCCGGTACTAATCATTGACGAAGCCCAGAACCTGTCTTCTGAACTGCTTGAAGAGGTTCGGATGCTGTCTAATCTGGAGACTGCCAACGGTAAACTGCTCCAGATCATCCTGGCCGGACAACCTGAACTGCGCTCCATTCTGGCACTCCCGGAACTGCTCCAGCTTCGGCAGCGGATAAGCATCAACTGCAACCTGAGCCCCTTAAACCGTCAAGAGCTTGAGCAGTACATACTACATCGCCTTGAAGTTGCCGGTAATGTCAATGCAGTCACTTTTGAACAGGAAGCCTTTGATCTTATTTACCGTTACAGCCGCGGCATTCCCCGATTAATCAACATCCTCTGTGATTTTCTGATGCTGTCGGCCTTTGCCGAAGAATCAACTACCATATCCCGCGACATGACCCTTGAAGTAATTGGTGACATGGACTTTGAGAACCACTTCTGGGGCAGTAGAACCCCTAACGGAGATCCAGTTGCCCCGGCAGTAGAACCGACAACAGGTAATCCCTTACAGAACCAGGGGATGCATGACCTGCTGACCGCTATTCTGCACCGGGTTGATACCATTGAGCAGGATGTAAAACATGTCCAGACAGCAGAACATGACGAGCACTTTGTACTGTTGAAAAACGCCATTGAAAGCAATCGGGCCTATACCGATGCAAACCTGCAGGAAATGCGTAGCAAACTGGAAGATATTGTTCATAAAATTGCTCCTGAAAAGGCTGTCGTGGAAAAGTATGAGTCGTCCAAACAGGGCATCATTCGGCGGCTTCTGGGGAGCGGGCAGGTACTCTGATTTTATTGTCTGTTGGGGGGAGGGGACTGTGAAACATACACACACCATCGTATGTGCAGCAACATTCGTGGTACTTGGGGCTAGTGTTGCATCAGCTGCTGAAGAGCGTTTTGTTGCACCGTTTCTGGCAATAAGTGAAGAATACACTGACAACGTCTTTGATTCAAAAGACAATCATCGAACAGACTACATTACCAGGGTCAGACCAGGGTTAACCTCCAAATATCAGGCTTCCCGCATACAGTGGGATGCGGCCTATAATCTGGACTATCGCTATTATGCCCGTAAAAGCAAGACCAATGACATCTCCCATGACGCAGGATTGAAAAGCTCCATTACAGTAGTAGAGAACTTCCTCTTCCTTGATCTTGCAGATACCTATAAACGGGTTTCACTCAGTGTGTTGCGTGATGATACAACAGCAAGTTCCTTTGCCAATCAGACAGAACAGAACATCGCCACGGTCAATCCCTGGTTGCTCTGGCGGCCTGGCCAGAAGACAATTCTGAAAACAGGCTATCGTTACATTGACACCCGCTACTGGGATTCGGCCGGTATCAACAAATATGCCCACAGCGGGTATGCTGATGGGATCTATGAAATGACTTCAAAATTAAATCTGTTGGCAAACTATACCTACACCAACCAGAAATCTGCAGATAATCAGCGTTTTGATAAACATGATGCCTCCGGTGGTTTTAAATACACCTACGCAGAAAAATCCTATGTATACGGGAATGGTGGATATACCTGGCAGTTCTATAAGGACATGGGGGCTTCCCGGTACCTGTTCTGGAATGCCGGGGTTGTACATGACTTCAACCTGTTTATAGCCACACTGGAGACCAGACGCCAGAATGCTGAAGACCCGCTTTCCACCTCAAGCCGTGAAACCAGCTATGTGGCGAAACTTGATCGTGCCTTCGAGCGCGGCAGCATCGGCGTATCAGGCGGCTATACCGAATATGAATACAATAATAGACAGACAACCATCAGTGCAGGCGGTAACAAACACAAATCCTTTGTTGGCTTGAACGGGCGCTATGAAATTCTGGACGGATTGACCATGAATGCCTCGGCAATGGGTGAACACTACCATTACGCCACGGTAACTACTGACAACTATCCCTACCGATTAGTGCTCGGGGCCGGACTGACCTGGCAGATGTTGAAAGAACTGGCTCTAAACCTTTCCTACTCGCGTGTAGCCAACCAGTACCATGTTGATAACAACGCAGGCGGCTGGTACACCAACCGGGCCATACTGGAACTGAAGATGACATTCTAAGGAGTTTAGCTTCAGGATTACTCAGGATTATACAGATTAAAGTTTTTGTTTCTGGTGTTACATCCAGAATAATCTTAGTAATCCAGAGGCTTAAAATGGTTTTAGCTTCAGGATTACCCAGGATTATACCGATTAAAGTTTTTGTTTCTGGTGTTACATCCAGAATAATCTTAGTAATCCAGAGGCTTAAAAGGTTTAGCTTCGGGATTACTCATGATTGTACGGATTAATAGATGTTAGTTTTGTATAAAACCTGAGTAATCAGTCGGCCCTGAAATATTATAACAGCATGTAATTATTAGTTTATATTTGCATTATTCTTTGATAAAATCGCCAGTAATTGTAGTTCATCCTTCAATTTCCGGTGATTTCATGCAACCCAAATCA
>Ga0074199_1000274_pt1 | contig 94880 bp, 79 predicted proteins | sample EPASupsiteSAE347_FD_64528 | JGI IMG/M metagenome (GOLD analysis project Ga0074199, IMG submission 64528) | Bioremediated contaminated groundwater from EPA Superfund site, New Mexico - Sample SAE3-47 | ecosystem: Environmental > Aquatic > Deep subsurface > Groundwater > Contaminated ...
GATGCTGACCGCCATCCTGCCTGATATCCAGCGTACGGCCGAGCTGGTGCAGGAGATATCAGCATCAAGTAAAGAGCAGGATGCCGGTGCCGACCAGATCAACCGTGCCATTCAGCAGCTTGACCAGGTGATCCAGCAGAATGCCTCGGCAGCCGAAGAGATGGCCTCCACCACCGAAGAGCTGGCCGGTCAGGCTGAGCAGCTCAAGACAACCATCGCCTTCTTCAGTCTGAACAGCACGCGGCAACGGGCCTTAGCGTACCATCCGGCATGACGAGCTACGCTACTCAGAGGAGACAGACAGCGTGAAGACCATCCTGTTGATAGATGACTCGAAGCCCCAGTTGCTCAGTGCAAAGTTCACCCTGCAACATGGCGGGCACCGGGTTGAAACCGTCTCTGATCCGCTGTTGGCCCTCGAGCGGATCACGGAGGTAGTGCCGGACCTGATCATCACCGATATCAACATGCCGGGCAAGGATGGCATTGCCATTGTCCGTGAGGTACGGCAGTTGGCACAATTTTCTGCCATTCCGTTACTGGTGATGAGTACCGACTCGCAGAAGCACCTGCTTGAACAGGCACGGGCTGCGGGTGCCAGCGGATGGTTGATGAAGCCGGTCAAACAGGAAGATCTGCTTGCAACGGTTACCAAACTGCTGTCCCGGGAGTAACCAGATGAATCACGACAGCAGCCCAGTCACACCGCAACTCTGCAGCATGCGCAACAAGGAGTTTGAGCAGTTCAGTGCACTGATCTATGATGAGGTGGGGATCAAGATGCCCCCCGCCAAGAAAACCATGCTGGAAGCCCGTCTGCAGAAACGCCTGAAGGCACTGGGAATGCACAGTTTTCAGGAATACTCTGACTTCATCTTTTCTCCGGCGGGACGGGAGCAGGAGATCATCCAGCTGATTGATGTGGTCACCACCAACAAGACCGATTTTTTCCGTGAACCACAGCATTTCGATTTTCTGGTGCGGGAGGCGATCCCCACCATGCGGCAGCTCAGGGGCGCCGGTGAAAGCCCCTTGAACCCCTTCAGGATTTGGTCTGCAGGCTGCTCCACCGGGGAGGAGCCGTACACCATGGCCATGGTATTAAGCGATTATGCTGCTGCCAACCACGGTTTCAAGTTCTCAATCCTGGCCTCGGATATCTGTACCCAGGTCATAAAAAAGGCATCATCAGCAGTCTACGGAGAGGATCGGACCGACACCATCCCGCTTTCTATGAAAAAAAAGTATCTGCTGCGCAGTAAAGACCGCAGCAAGGGACTAGTCAGGATTGCCCCGGAGCTGCGTAGCAGCGTCAGCTTCAAGCGGGTTAATTTCATGGAGGACCAGTTCGGCATAAGCGAACATATGGATGTCATTTTCTGCCGAAATGTCGTGATCTACTTTGACAAGCAGACCCAGGCAAAGTTGATGCACAAGTTCCATCGCCAGCTGGTGACCGGCGGATACCTGTTTATCGGGCACTCCGAGACATTGAACGGCTTGGAGGTCCCCTTCGTACAGGTGGCCAACACCGTGTATCGCAAGGACTAACGTCGTGCCAAACAAGATAAAAGTTCTGATAGTTGACGATTCTGCCCTGGTTCGTCAGACCTTGTCCGACATCCTCGCCAGTGATCCGGGAATAGAGGTGATCGGCATGGCACAGGATCCGATCGTGGCAGTGCAGAAGATTGCTGAACAGGTACCTGATGTGATCACCCTTGATGTGGAGATGCCCCGCATGGATGGCATCACCTTTTTACAGAAACTGATGTCCCAACATCCGATTCCGGTGGTAATGTGTTCCAGTCTGGCGGAAAGCGGCAGCGAAACCGCTTTGAAGGCACTTGAATACGGGGCCGTGGATATCATCACCAAACCAAAGATGGGCACCAAACAGTTTATCGAGGAGTCCCGTATCCGGATCTGTGACAGCATCAGGGCGGCGGCGGCAGCCAGACTCAAGCCGATCCGCGCCATACGTGAAGTCAGCCCCAAATATACCGCCGACGTCATCATGGAGGCCCCTAATACCAAGGCCATGATCATGACCACCGAAAAGGTAGTGGTTGTGGGAGCATCAACCGGCGGAACCGAGGCGCTTTCAGCCTTCCTGCAGATGCTGCCGGAAGACACCCCGGGCATCGTGATTGTCCAGCATATGCCGGAAAACTTTACGGCAGCCTTTGCCAAGCGGCTGGACAGTATCTGCCGGGTAACCGTCAAAGAGGCGGAAAACAACGATTCAGTGGTGCGGGGACATGTCCTGATTGCGCCGGGCAACAAGCACACCCTGCTGAAGCGCAGTGGGGCCCGCTACTATGTTGAGGTCAAAGAAGGGCCGCTGGTTTCCCGCCACCGCCCCTCGGTGGATGTGCTGTTTCGCTCGGCAGCGCGCTATGCCGGCAAGAATGCGGTTGGTGTGATCATGACCGGGATGGGGGATGACGGGGCTCACGGCATGAAGGAGCTGCATGATGCCGGAGCACGGACCATTGCCCAGGATGAGGCCAGCTGCGTGGTGTTCGGCATGCCGAACGAAGCGATCAAGCTGGGTGGCGTTGACAAGATCATGCCGCTGGACCGGATAGCGGCAGAGACCCTGAAATTGTGTCTTTAACAGCACTCCACATGGAAACAGGCTATGGCAATCGAACCTGACCTCAAATTTTTTATTGGTCGCCAGCCGATCCTGAACCGCAAGCAGGAGATCTTCGGCTATGAACTGCTCTTCAGGGCGGCCAGTCACCACACGACTGCCCAGTTCGAGAGCCAGGCCCAGGCATCGGCTTTGGTCATATCCAGCGCCCTGTCGGATTTCGGCCTTCAGGACGTGCTGGGCGACAAATTCGGCTTCCTGAACATCACTGCCGGCGTACTGCATTCGGAAATGCTTGAGTTGCTGCCGATTCAACAGTCGGTTCTGGAGATCCTGGAAACCATCGAACTTGACGACAACGTCCGTCTGCGCTGCAGTGAACTGAAATCAATGGGCTTTAAAATTGCCTTGGATGACCATATCTATGCACCGGAACACTCCGCCTTTTACAAGATGGTGGATATTGTCAAGGTGGACATCATGGCCACCGACCCGGCTGAGCTGTCCGGCATAGCGGCAAACCTGCGAAAGTACCCGGTACAACTGCTGGCAGAGCGGGTTGAGACCATCGAGGTATTTGAACAATGCCTGGAGTACGGTTTTGAACTGTTCCAGGGCTATTTTTTTGAACGGCCGGTCATTATCGGCCAGAAGCGGATTGATCCCTCCGGGATTGCCATGATGAAGCTGCTGCAGCAGTTAAATGAGAACTGGGATATTGACGAGGTGGAAGAGACCTTTCGCGAAAACCCCAGCCTGACCTTTAACCTGCTGAAGCTGGTTAACTCGGTCATGATCGGCCTGCGGGAAAAGATCAAGAATATCCGTCATGCCATCATGATACTGGGGATAAACCACTTGCGGCGCTGGGTGCAGCTAGCCCTGTTTGCCGGCAAGGATGAACGGGGTCTGAACTCGCCGCTGCTTGAAATGGCTGCCGTACGGGGACGCTTGATGGAACTGCTGATGATGCAGCGTACCGGCCAGAACCGCACCAGCGATCTTGTGGAAACCGCCTTTTTGACCGGTATCCTGTCACTGTTGGACGCCCTCTACGAGACCCCCATGGAGCACGTGGTTGAAAGCCTGAACCTGTCCGAAGATATGGCCGATGCCCTGCTGCGTCGTGAAGGACAACTCGGCATGTTGCTATTATTGGCGGAACGGCTGGAAAAAGCAGATTTTGTTGTTGTACAGAAACTGCTTGATGCCTTGTCCATCAGCCTTGATCAATTGTTGGCGGCCCAACTGGATGCCTTCAACTGGCGGAACAGTATTGTTCAAGGGCAACGCCGCAACTCCTGAAACCTTGACAGTCCTGCTGCTTGAGAGTATTTTCCATGCTTGCTTTTTAGGAGCAACGGCATCTAAAGTTTAATTTTTCTTGCCCCTTGCCCCTTGACCCTTGCCCCTTGGATGTATGACCATGCAGATTGTTGCCATCATTCCCGCTCGCTACGGTTCCACTCGTTTTCCCGGCAAAGCCCTGGCTGACCTGGCTGGAAAGCCGATGATTCAGCATGTCTACGAGCAGACCGTCAAGGCCTCGCTGGTCTCCCGGGCCATTGTTGCCACCGATGACCGCCGGATTGCCGATGTCATCCACCAGATCGGCGGTGAGGCGATCATGACCTCGACTGACCACGAAACCGGCACAGACCGGCTGGCTGAAGTGGCTCGAGGACTGGATGCTGACATCATTGTCAACGTGCAGGGTGATGAGCCGTTGATTGATCCGGCCATGATCAACCAGGCCATTGAACCGTTTCTGGAAAACCCCGGGCTCAAAATGGGCACCCTCAAGAGCCGCGTCAAATGCCTGCACGATTTTCTCTCCCCCAATGTGGTCAAGGTCGTGACTGACAATAACGGCTATGCCCTCTATTTTTCCCGTTCTCCCCTGCCCTTCTTTCGGGACAAGTGGCAGGACCTGAAGGATGAGGCCTTTGCCTCGGGACGCCTGCTCTGCTTTAAACATGTGGGATTGTACGTCTATCAACGAAACTTCCTGCTTGAATATGCTGCAATGCCCCAGACATTTCTTGAACTTTCAGAAAAACTTGAGCAGCTGCGGGCTTTGGAAAACGGGATCCGGATCAGGGTGGTAGAAACAGAATTTGAATCATTGGGCGTTGATACACCTGACGACCTGAACAAGGCTAAAGAACGTATGAAGCAAGGATAACCATGACTGCACGAGCAAAAGATCAGGAGTCTCTTTCCATGAAAACCAAGTTTATCTTTATCACCGGTGGTGTTGTGTCATCCATCGGCAAAGGTCTGGCAGCCGCTTCTCTCGGGGCTTTGCTTGAATCCCGGGGCCTGCGGGTTACCATGCAGAAGCTGGACCCTTACATTAACGTTGATCCCGGTACCATGTCCCCCTTTCAGCATGGAGAAGTGTTTGTAACCGATGACGGCGCCGAGACCGACCTGGACCTGGGACATTACGAGCGCTACACCTCGGCCCGGCTTTCCAAGAAGAGCAACTTTACCACCGGGCAGGTCTATTTTTCGGTCATTGACAAGGAACGCCGGGGCGACTATCTGGGCGGTACCGTACAGGTCATTCCCCACATCACCGATGAGATCAAGAGCAAGATTACTGAAAACGCCAAAGGGGCCGACGTGGCCATCGTTGAAGTAGGCGGCACCGTTGGCGACATCGAGTCGCTCCCTTTCCTTGAGGCGATCCGTCAGTTCCGCTTTGACCGCGGGGCCGGCAACACCCTCTATATCCATGTCACCCTGGTACCCTACATCCGTACTGCCGGCGAGATGAAGACCAAGCCGACCCAGCACTCGGTCATGGAACTGCGTAAGATCGGTATTCAGCCCGATATCCTGCTCTGCCGTTGCGACCGCGAACTGCCCCAGGATATGAAGAAGAAGATCTCCCTCTTTTGCAACGTAGAAGAGAGCTGCGTGATCCCTTCGGTTGACTCAGAGCATATCTATGCCGTGCCGCTGGCCTTGAACAAGGAGCGGCTGGACGAACAGGTGGTTGAAAAGCTGAACATCTGGACCAAGCAGCCGGATCTGACCCCCTGGCAGGATGTGGTGGAAACCCTGCGCCACCCCAGCCACGGCGAAGTGCGGATCGCCATTGTGGGCAAGTATGTCAACCTGACCGAATCCTACAAGTCTCTGGCTGAGGCGCTGACCCACGGCGGCATCGCCAACGACTGCCGCGTCTACCTCAAGTATGTCGATGCAGAAAAAATAGAGGAAAACGGTGTTGAAAGCTGGCTGGATGACGTGGATGGCGTCCTGGTGCCGGGTGGTTTCGGTGAGCGTGGCACCGAAGGAAAAGTACTGGCCATTGAGTATGCCCGTACCAAGCAGATCCCGTTCTTTGGTATCTGCCTGGGGATGCAGATGGCTGCAATTGAATTTGCCCGGAACGTCTGCGGCCTGAAAAAGGCGAACTCAACAGAATTTAAAAATGATTGTAAAGAGCCGGTGATCCACCTGATGGAAGAACAAAAGACCATCAACAAAAAGGGTGGCACCATGCGTCTGGGGGCCTGTCCCTGTACCGTTTCCAAGGGGACCAAGGCCTTTGACGCCTATAATGAAGCTGACATTTCTGAGCGGCACCGTCACCGTTATGAGTTTAACAACACCTACCGTGAGCTGATGACCACCAAAGGTCTGATACTGTCAGGCATCAACCAGCAGAAAGACCTGGTTGAGATCATCGAACTGCCCGATCATCCCTGGTTTCTGGCCTGCCAGTTTCACCCGGAGTTCAAATCAAAACCGCTGGTACCCCACCCGCTCTTCAGGGCCTTCATCGGGGCGTCGCTGACACACCGCAACAAGCGTTAGAGATACGGGATAGACATAAAAAAAGGGGCAGGCTATCACGGCCTGTCCCTTTTTTGTTAACATTTTCAGTACCTCATGCGCTGCTGACTCTCCGCAGCTCTGCAGCCAGAACCTGCATCGCCACCGGTTTCGAGACATACCCGTCAAAGCCTTCAGCAAGAAAACGCTCCCGGTCGCCATGCAAGGCATGGGCAGTCATGGCAATGATCGGCGTGTGCCCCCCCATCTTTTGTTCCTGCTTGCGAATTGTGGCAGCAGCCAGGTTACCGTCCATCACCGGCATCTGGATATCCATCATAATGCAGTTAAAGGCAGAGGCATGCCATTTTTCCAGGGCTTCACGTCCATTCGACACAGCCAGAGACTCGTGCCCCATCCGTTTCAGCATGGCAACGATGGTATCGGCATTCAGCTTGTTGTCTTCAGCAACCAGTATCTTCAACCTCCTATCCATCCCTGTCTGAACCGGCTCAGCAGACGGCACTGCCTGTGCCTGATCAGCCCCATCCCCATCTGCCGGCGGCAGGGCAAACGGCAGCTCAAGAAAGAACGTTGAACCCTTTCCGAAGACTGATTCAGCCCAGATACGCCCTCCCATCAGTTCCGTCAGGCGACGGCAGATAGCAAGTCCGAGGCCGCTGCCGCCATAGATCCGGGTGGTCGAGCTGTCAGCCTGCTCAAAGGAGTTAAATATTCGCTGCAACGTCTCCCCGGTCATACCGATCCCGGTATCGCTCACCACCAGTCTGAAGGTACAGCCGGTCTCCTGCCGGTCAGAGAGCATGCCGGAAACCGTTATACTGCCGGTTTCTGTAAACTTGATGGCATTGCCCAGCAGATTGAGCAAAATCTGCTTGAATCGCAAGGAGTCTCCCACCACCTGTTCGGGCACTTGGTCATCGATTGCATTCAGAAGCTGCAGCCCTTTTTGCTCAATGCGTGAGGTCTGGTTGCTGATTACCTCCTGAATACAACTCCGCAAAGAGAAAACAGCTGATTCAAGCTCAAGCTTGCCTGACTCTATCTTGGAAAGGTCCAGAATATCGTTGATCAGTTCAAGCAGGTTTTTGCAGGAAAGCTCAAGGTTGTCCAGATACTCCTCCTGCTCTCTGGTAGGCTGGGTATACCGTAGAAGTTGAGCCATACCGACAACACCGTTCATCGGAGTCCGGATCTCATGGCTCATATTGGCCAGGAATTCGCTCTTGGCCCGGTTGGCAGCTTCAGCAGAATGCCGGGCCTCCAGTAATTCCTCCTGATAGTGTTTGATTTCAGTTATGTCCCGGAGTATCCCGACGGCATGCCAGGCCCCATGCAGCAAGACGGATGACAATGCCAGAGACACCATTATCTCCTGCCCGTCTTTACGTCTTGCAGCCAGCTCAATGGTTTTTCCAATGGCATTGCCATCACCAGAGCGCATAAATCCCGGCAAGGCATCATGATAGGCCTGCATGTAGCGGGATGGGGCTAAAAAGGCATGCAGGTTCTTTCCCAGAGCCTCATCGGCATGATAGCCAAGTATCTGCTCTGCGGCTGGGTTCCAGAAGGTAATCGCCCCTTGGGCATCCATCATCAGGATGGCATCCTGGGCAGAATCGGTTATGCTTCGTAAACGGGCTTCACTCTCGCGGATTATCTGTTCCCGTTCGGCAAGCTGCCGGGCCATGGTGTCAAAGCTTTGCGCCAGTCGTCCAATCTCGCCACCCGAAACAGCGGTGGCCACCTGCGTCTGCATCTCGCCACCGGCAAGGCGCTGAGAGGCCTGTTCCAGCAGGATAATCCGGTCTGCAATCGAACGTTTACCAATCAGATACGCCAGCAGAAATGCGCCACACAGGAACGCTACGAGAAAAGCGATGCTTTTCAGCATGGTTTGATCAGCTGCGGCAAGGGTGGTTTTAACCGGGACACCGACCCGCACATACATGTACGGTTCTGACTCACTCTGCAGGCGAATTTTACGGTAACTGATAAAACGTTCGTCACCTAAGGATGCCGGTCCCCGGTAGGAGTATTCATCAGGTCCTGCCATCATCTCTTTGAAGGCGACTTCAGGATATTTCCTGCCGATAACCTTTTCCGGTTCAAGAGCCCGATGCATGATCACACCGGCATGGTCAAGCAACAGAAAGTTAGTCCCTTCAGGCAAGGGACTGTTTTTCAGAATCGTTGAATAGGTATCCAGTCTGAAGGCAACCACAATGACACCGCCGATCTTGCCTGCGGTATCACGGTAGGGATAGGCAAAATGAAAGACCGGCTTGTTGGTCATACTTTTGCTGACAACATATTCGCCAGACGAAAGATGCCCGCTGGAGATAGCATTTTTGAAATAACGCCGGTCGTCAAGCATGGCTGGTGGAGGCGGCATGAAGACTGCAGCCCAGGTCTTGCCGCTCAGGTCGGTTACCAGGATATTGGCATATTGAGGGTTAAGCTCATTCAGTTTAAGCAACAGCTGTTTGACCCTGGCCTGATTGTGCTGCCTGACTTCCGGCATCTGAGCAAGTGTCACCAGCAACTGCTCTGCAGCTGCAGCCGTGTATTTTTGTTCTGAGGCAATCCGTTCGGAAAGCAGGCGGGTAAGCTGATAGGCATCATCAACAACGTTGTTGCGCTGTTGGACACCGACATAGATGATAATGACAATGGCAGGCAGGGCAATAATCAGTGTGATCAAAGCCAGTTGTGCCCGTATTGACAGTGCTGAAAACTGTTTCATCAAAAGAACTCCATCCACCTTACGGATAACATATGCTGCAGATCTTGCAGGGACAGGGCATTACTGGCTCAAACCTGCTGTTATTTATGCATCCAATTGAACTATAATCAAGTTGATTTTAGCTGTTTATCGTAACACCGTCAGACGGCCTTGAACACGGCGCCACCATGCACTGGCTGAGCCGTGGACGGCGTGTGATCGGGCCGGATCAAAACGCCAAGGATACCAGGAAAGGATCGACCATGAACCTGCCGGATCTGCTGCAACTTTCAGGAGGTTACTGGAACAGCTGTACCTTGCATGCCGGGGTAAAACTGGATATTTTTACCAGCCTGGCCGACTCGCCAATGACCACACCTGAACTGGCACGGCAGCTATCCGCTGATGAGCGTGGCCTGGGGATGCTGCTGCATGCGCTTACGGCGCTGGAACTGCTGCACAAGGAGGCTGACACGTTCCGGCCAACGGCTTTCAGCGCAACCTATCTTTCAAAAAAGTCAGCCAGCTATATGGGACATATCATTATGCACCACCATCATCTGGTGGAGGGGTGGAGCCGGCTTGATGAAGCAGTGCTCCACGGCGAACCGGTTCGGCAACGTCTGTCCCACGAGGCTGCGGACAGAGAACGGGAAAGCTTTTTAATGGGAATGTTCAACCTGGCCTCACTTAATGCACCACGCATTGCAGCAGCCCTTGAGTTGAACGGTCATCACAGGATGCTTGACCTGGCAGGTGGACCCGGCACCTATGCCATTCATTTCTGCCTGCACAATCCGGATCTGAGCGCGGTCGTCTATGACCTCCCGACAACCCGCCCCTTTGCTGAGCAGACCATACAGCACTTTGGCCTGTCCGGACGCATTACTTTTCAGGCGGGAGATCTGCTGACCGACCAGCTTGGTACGGGTTATGACCTGGTCTGGATTTCCCATCTCCTGCATAGCGAGTCTCCGGCTGACAGTGCAGCCGTTGTCACCAAAGCAGCAGAGTCGTTAGTCGATGGCGGGCGGTTGCTGATTCAGGAGTTCATCCTTGATGATACCAAGACAGCTCCGCTGTTTCCGGCACTCTTCTCGCTGAACATGCTGCTCGCTACCCGGGCGGGGCAATCCTATACAGAGCAAGAGCTTGTTACACTCATGAACACTGCAGGGCTTTGCAAGGTCAGCAGGTTGCCCCTTGATCTGCCCAATGGGGCCGGGGTTATGACAGGCATTGCCTGCCGGTAATGCCTGCAAGTGTGCTGTATTCAGATTACCCGGGTTCACCTAGCCCCGATTCTGCAGGATAAGCTTGACAAGCACCAGCAGCACCATAATGATAAAAACCGGTCGAACAAAGGCAGCGCCGCGACGGGTAACCAGCCTGGCACCTATGCGTGCCCCTAAAAACTGCCCTGCCCCCATTACCAACCCCTCAACAATCTGCACCTGGCCGACAATCAGGAAAAACAGCAGTGCGACGATATTGCTGGTAAAGTTCATCACCTTGGTATAGGCAGTGGCCCGTACCATGGAATATCCCAGCAGCAGCATGAATGCCATGGCCCAGAAAGAACCGGTGCCGGGACCAAGAAAGCCATCATAAAAGCCGATGCCAAGCCCAAAGACCAGATAGAACGGCCTGGCCGGCCAACGGGCGTGGATATCGTCCTGACCAAGTTTTGGCGAGAACAGGGTATAGAGTACAATTGCTCCCAGCAACCAGGGTATAAGTTGCCGCAGCAGCGCGGGGTCCAGCAACTGCACGGCCCCTACCCCCAGCCCTGCACCGACAGCCGTCCAGATCACACCAGCCAGACAGTCCCGCAACCGTATCTGTCCTGCCCTGATAAAATGCAGCATGGCACTGCCGGAACCAAAGCTGGACTGCAGTTTATTGGTTCCCAGCGCAACCTGCGGCGGCAGTCCGATCCCCAGCAGCACAGGCACCGTAATCAGGCCACCTCCCCCGGCAATTGCATCCACCACTCCTGCTACAAAGGCGGCAGAAAAGAGATAGAACAGGGTCAAGGGCATAGCAACTTGGTGCTATCCGCAGACTGCGATCTGTAGTCTGCGGGTGTTGAGTCAGGGTATCTGTGACGGAAGCAGCTGTCGTGCATATACGACCTCCTCATAGGTCTTGCGCTACCAGAATGGCTACCCTGCCACTATCTCTGCACGGGTTGCAACCTGAAAACAGTGTACACTGCTGAAATTATCAAAACAGAAAACCGGTTATGTACCCAACGCCCTCAACGCAAGACAATAGCCTGACTTCATAAGAGTTTTTTCCACTCCATCACCAGAATTCCGTGGCATAGTATCTGCATACCTGAATAGTAAGTACCGATTTGATCAGGGTGTAGTATCCACTCCTCGAGACTGGTTCACGTTTCATCAAATAATTTAAGACAGGTGCGGTCAACATGAAAATTTGCATCTATGGCGCTGGAGCGGTCGGCGGATTCATCGGGGCACTGCTTGCCCACGCAGGACACACCATACATGTCGTGGCACGCCAGGCCACGCTAAAGGCCCTGCAGAGTAACGGGCTGAGGATGCAAAGCGGTGACACGCTACTTACAGCAAAAGTGTATGCCACCGACAGCCCTGCAGATCTGGGGGTGCAGGACCTGATCATTATCGCCGTTAAAGCCACTTCCTTGGGGCAGGTCGCCCAGGGGATTGCTCCGTTAATCGGCCCGGACACGACGGTTTTGACCGCAATGAATGGTATCCCCTGGTGGTTTTTTAACGGATTCGGGGGCACCTATGCCGGGACAAGACTTGCGTCAGTGGATCCGGACGGTTTAATTGCTGCCAGAATTCCTGCTGCGCATGTGTTGGGCTGTGTCGTACATGGCAGTTTTTCCCTGCAAGAACCGGGCTTTATACGTCACGTCTTCGGCAAAAGGCTGATTATCGGGGAGCCCAATGGCAGTGATTCCGAGAGAGTACGCAAGCTTGAGCAACTGCTTGGCTCGGCAACACTTGAGGTAGAGGTCTCCAGAAGTATTCAGACCGACATCTGGTTCAAACTCTGGGGAAACATGACGATGAATCCGGTCTCTGCCATCACGGGCGCGACCTGCGACCAGATCCTCGATGATCCGCTGGTCAACCGTTTCTGCCTGGACGTCATGGCAGAGGCGTCGCGAATCGGAGCAAAAATCGGCTGCCCGGTCAGCCAGAGCGGCGAGGAGAGAAATGCAGTAACCCGCAGACTGGGGGCATTCAAGACCTCCATGCTCCAGGATGCCGCTGCAGGGAAAGCCATAGAGCTTGATGCGCTTGTCAGTGCCGTCCGTGAAATCGGACAGAACGTAGGTGAGCCAACCCCCACTATTGATATCCTGCTCGGTATTGCCCGTCTGCATGGCCGCGTGCATGGTCTATACCCCTGGCAGACATTACCAAGTTGAGAATCCTTACTTTCAATTCAAGAAAACACCTACAGGGACCACAAGCTGAAGACCTTGGTCCATAGCGGTTATCTCGCAACGCCAACCATCACTACACCATCAGGAGGATAGAGTGAAACCGGAAACTGATTTGTCAATCAACACTCAAACAAAGGAAAAGATCAGCAACAGCATCAAGGAGTGCCTGGATAGGCTGCTTGGCAATGAGGCTCTGGCACATGAGCACTTTGAAATCAACGTATTTCAGCAGAATCCGGCTTTACGGGAGTCCCTGGAAGAACGCCTCCACCTGGACCTCATTGCTGTCGTGCAAAGCACTAACCCCGACGGGACATTCCGGGGGCTTATAGCAACCACCATCCAGGTGGCAGTGGTAAACCAGCTGTTGCTGAGCGGCAAATTTGCTGACGACTGTGAGCTCATTTGCGGATCAATAAACCGCGGGATCGCCTCTTCCCTGGAAGACGAGCGTCTGCTACCGGCCACCCAGCTGATGCAGCAGTCAGAGGCCTACCCGGACTACACCTGGTGCTATGAAAAAGCACTGCATGAAAGTGCCTGGGCTGAAATGAAACTGCGGGTACTGCACCATCTTTTGAGCCAGCTCTTTGAACAGTCACCGGACGGACTACCGGTCTGGTGGGATTATTACCGCAAGGCCTATTCAATGTACATCGGAGAGCTGTATGAGATGATCGTCAAAAACGGAGCAGAACACAAAGGTGTCCCACATCCAATGGTTGTTGCCCTCAGTAATGAAACACTGCTGGCCATGTATGAAAAACTGCTTGGAACTGTTGCCACAAACTGATTTGCCCCCCAGGACGGGGCATCACCAGAGTCCTGCAGCCGGCACTCAACCTGCCCCGGAGTAGTGCTCTGTATGTGAGCAGGAGTTCACAGTACAGAGCCGTCTCAAAGGGGGACGGGGCGTTGCTCGTTACGGGGCACGATTAATACAGGGGCGCTGTAGCCGGCAGACTCGCGGAATCAATCCCTTCGCACAATTCATTGTCCACAGTCAGGTTGCCCTGGGCATCCAGTGTTACCGTCCAGATGGTGTCGTAGTCCTTGACCGGCCAGGTTTCATCCAGAAGCGGCAGGCTGCCGCCATAAAGTTTGATCAGTTGATTAATAAACGGCTTGATATGCCCTGACTCCCATGCCACCAGCAGTGTCTGGCTGGAGAATGAGCTGCCGTCGGTATGGGGAAAGAAGAAGAAATCACGGGTGGCTTGCGCGACGTCCACCTCAGCCGGGTTAAACGGGTTCCCTAGCGACAGGCCGGCAGCCAGGTAATAGGGCAGATTATTGGCGATCACATAGGGCAGTATGGTCAGGGATGGCCGGACATAGGAAACCTCCCTATCATAATTCGGATACCACATGCCGGCCGGGTCAATCGAATACACCGCATTGGGAGCTATCTTGCCGCGCAGGGCGCTTGCCAGCGACAACGCGCGCCATTGACCTGCCGCCACATAGTTACCGTCATCAAATTTATTGTTTGTCTGGTCATCAGGGTGCGCCTCAGCATGACGGACAATATATAACCGTAAATTTTTGTTGATCGCAGCCGGCACAGTAACTCCGGTCATTCCGGCATACGCCACCAGCCGGAAATACGGTTGCTGATCATGTCTGCAGGCAGCCGCTGGTACCTCAGCGGGAAGCGCCGGATAGGTTGCCGGAGGAGTCAGGTTGCTGTTGTAGGTCACCAGGCCGGCTTTTCCGGAACTTGGGATTGTTATGGCGTAGACGTAGTTTGTTCCCTTGTAGGAGGAGGGCAGATTCAGGTTGTAGCCATATTGGCTATTGATTTTTGCCAGCAAGGCACTGACCGTCTCCCAGGGCGCTGAAAAGACATAATAACCGGGAGCCTTTGCAGCTATAATTCCTGCCACCAGCACATCATTGATACCAGCGGCATTGCCGAAATCCAGGCCGCTGCAGTTAGTACAAAATGCAGTTGGAGCTGCAACGCCGACCGGTACTCCCGCTGCATTGGCATACGACACATTGATCGGGTAGTTATTTGCAGTATAGGGAGTGCCGTTCGGCGCATCAACATGCAACGTTATCTGATTAAGCAGGGCAAACTGCTGGATAAAGCCGATTGCCGCCATATCAGGATAACTGTTAGCGGTCTGCAGGTGGCTCATCGGCGAAATAGTATAAATGCCGGTTACCTTCTTTCCGCCCAGCACCTGCTGTTTCAGGTAGGTCGCCATCATCAGGGAGCGCTGCAGCCCCTGGCTGGTAAGATTCGCCGTGGTGGGGTTGATATCACCGGCTGTGTTGTATGCCAGATCTGGGGTAACCACAAAAATCAGGTTGACGTTACCGTCACTCAGGGACGGGGTGGTGCCGGGGCCGGAGTTGGAGCCTCCATCACAGCCAACCAGCAATGTCAGGACAAAAAGCGATACCAATGCCTGCACAACGGTGGTCACTCGAGACATTTTTGAGTTCCTCCTCAATGAAGTCACGTTCACACAATCAAAAGAACCTTCAGTGTCTGCTGCGCTGGCTATCGTGGTTGGTTGAGTTGAGCGGAGCGGATGTCACACGCTCCAGTTCGGCAATGAGAAAGCTGATATCCACCGGCTTGGATACATGGGCATCAAACCCCTGATTCAGTAACCGTATCCGTTCATCGCTCATGGCATGGGCAGTGAGTGCGATGATCGGGGTATGTTCCCCTGTGCTAAGCTCCTGTTCACGGATGATTTGAGTGGCAGCGTCGCCTCCTAGCACCGGCATCTGTATATCCATCAGGACGCAATCAAATCGCTGGTGCTGTAACAGTTCCAGCGCCTGCTGACCATTTTCCACCGCAGTAATCCGGTGTCCGGCTCTGCCCAGTATTTTTACAATGAACTCAGCGTTGACCTTGTTGTCCTCTGCAAGCAGAATATTCAGATTTTGCCGGGTAACAGGTTCTGACAGTGGCGTGTTGTCTGCAACCAGCTGGATTGCTGAAGATTCCGGAATAAAGAAGCGCATCTCAATATGGAAGCTGCTGCCGTTCCCTTCTGTGCTTTCAGCCCAGATCCGTCCTTCCATCAGCTCAATCAGGCGCTGGCAGATCGCCAATCCCAAACCGCTCCCGCCAAATTTTCTGGTAATTGAGTTGTCCGCCTGTTCAAAAGGAGCAAAGATCCGCTCTATCTGTTGTGGCGACATGCCGATACCGGTATCGGAAATGCTGAGGCGGATCAGAGCAAGGTCGTCCTGCTGGGCAACCAGACGGGCAGTGATGACAATGGAGCCCTGCTCGGTGAATTTTATGGCATTACCGATCAGATTCAGCAGGATCTGTCTGGTCCGCAGCTGATCGCCCCGCAGGATATCCGGCACATTATCCGCTATGTCGGTCTGAACCATAAGTTCTTTATGCTGAATCTGAAACTGTTGGCTGGCAAGCAGCTCCCGGATGCAACGGCGCAGGGAAAAGTCGCTGTATTCCAGTTCCAGTTTGCCGGACTCGATCTTCGACAGGTCAAGGATGTCGCTGATCAGGGTCGTCAGGCTGTTAGCCGAACTTTCAATATTTTCGAGGTAATGCTCCTGCTCCGGCGTTATGACGGTTGTCTGCAACAGGTGCGTCATGCCGATAATCCCGTTCATGGGGGTACGGATTTCATGGCTCATGTTGGCAAGAAATGCGCTCTTGGCGGAGTTCGCCGCCTCAGCCGCCTCCTTGGCTGATCGCAGTTGCTGTTCCGCCTGTTTACGTGCGGTAATATCAATCACCGTCCAGACGGCAACGATATCACCGGAAACAAGCTCCAGCCTGACCCCGTTAAAGACGCACCAGAATATGCTGTTATCCTTGCGACGCCAGGGAAATTCAGCGCTGAAATGTTCCTTGCTATCCAACGCCTGCCGGAAGTTGGGAGCCCACTCGTCATAATGTTTCTGGTCAACATGCAGTATGAGCGTTGATTCCCCCAGCAGTTCGGCTTCGTCATATCCGAACATCTCACAGAACTGCCGGTTAACCTTCACAATCCGGCGATCTGATGAAACAATCACGTGGGCCGAACCGTCATTTTCAAACAAGGCCTGAAAGTGATCACGTTCAGCCTTGATTGCCTGCTCAAACTGTTTCCGCTCGGAAATATTACGGGTAACTCCCAGTAAGGAGATAATATTCCCCTGATCATCGCGAAACGGCACCGCATGGGTTTCCAGCCAGACATGGCGGCCTTTAAGCCCGATGGCTTCAAATTCAAGCCGTCCCTGAATTCCCAGAAAAACCTGTCTGGTCAGTTCGCGAAAAGCGGCTTGGTAGGGCGGTGCAATCAAGGAACAGACACATTGCTCTTGTACCTGTTCAAAAGAGTCAGCCTCGATTATCCCAAGCCCTGCCCGGTTCATCATCAACAGGTTGCAATCGGCATCAAGCAGTTTGACACACTCCGGTTCCGTGTCGATAACTGTGTTCAGAAAACGCTCACTGGCAGCCAACGCCTTCTCTCTCTGAATCAGTTTGCCAACCATGGTGTTGAAGGCCTCTGCGAGCTTTCCCAGTTCTCCCCCCTCAACCTCTTTGTCAACATTTACCCGGTAATCACCGGCGGCCAGTCGCTGGGAGGCATCATGCAGCGCCGAGATCCGTTTGACAATGCAGCGTCTGCTGATCAGCAGGCTTATTGTGAAGCCGAGCAAAAGCATGCCTGACAGAATGGTCAGATTTTTTGCTATGCTGCTATTTGCCTTGTTAACAATATGATCAAGCGGGATCCCGCCCCGGATATAGGCATAGGGGGGCTGATCATCAGACAGCCGGATTTTGCGGTATGCCGCCATACGGTGAACACCGTCATTGGAGACAATATCGATAATTCCTTCTTCAGGACCATTCTTCATCTGTTCGAACAGATGCGGTTGATCCTGTTTTCCAATAAACTTATTGGCATGGGCCGTTCTGTAGAGAAAAACCCCTTTGCTATCGAATATGCCAAAGGAGGTTTCGGCAGGAAGCCTGTGTGCATTCAATACACTGCCGATCTTTTCAAGATTGATTCCGATCAGGATCACGCTGGTAACAACAGACTGTTGATCCTTGATCGGCAGACCAAAGTTGAGGATCGGCTTCTGTGAAGCCTTGCCGATAGTATACTCACCGGGTGAAAAGCGCCCTGTTGCTACGGCATCCTTAAAAATTTTACGATCAGCATAGGATATTTTTCTGTGATCCGGTATCGCGCTGGCCCAGGGCACTCCGGAGCGGTCAACAATAATGATGTTGGTATACAGGGGATATCTGGCAAGCAGGTCGGTCAGCAAACGGCTGGTGGCCGCACTGTTTTTCTGGCGTACTTCCGGGAAAAGCGCCAGCATTTCCAACAATTGACGGGAACTGTCAACCTTGGTCTGCAATTCTGCAACAACGCTGTTAAGCAGGTAGCTTGATGCCTTGCCGGCGTCATTGCTGGTCGCTTCTCTCACCTGAAGCCCGGATTGTATGATAATGCCGATGGAAGGCAGCGCCACCAACATGAGCAGCAGCAGGATCAGCATATGTATGGGCAATGAGCGCAACCACTTCATGGATATCCATCTCCTGATTTCAAGTAGCACAGCATTGTCACATGCCCGCCATTCTATCCGAAAAGAGCTAACAAGCTATATATATTTTTGGCAAACATTCATCTATGCAGCATAAACCGCCACACCTCCAGACCGCCCCGGAACGGATGCACGTTAGTACCCAGCAGACCTCTTGATCGTTGCGCACACAAAACATCCACAGTTTTAGTTTATTATCCAAACCTGCGTTTGTCCTGAGACAACTCAGGTACCCGCATGCTTGCCCTGATTACAACATTGATACCCGCCAAATGTCCCGGCAGCAACTGCGCATCATTCTGCCTGCAAACCAAAGAATCACTGGCTACTGCTTTATTTGGGAGGCTCGGTTGACATCATAAAAATGCGTAGTAATTTTGTACTGGTAACAATCATACAAAATCCTTTCACGGGCTATCGTGCGTAACACCAGTATCGGCCCGACGGAATACAACCATGGGTAGCCAATCAGAACTCACCATGTTTATGCGTGAATCCCCCCCCTATCGAGGTAGTATCATGAAGAACTGTATTGCAAGACTTCTCCAGCCCTTACTGCTGGCCGTAGCCCTGTTGACCACCGGAGCAGCCTTTACCACCAGTATGGCTGCAGGTGCGCCCCTTTCACCCCGACTCCACGCTGTAACACAGACCGCAGCACCAGCATCATCGGGCAATAAAACAGTACAAGCCATACCGCCAAGCCTGGCTGAAGTTCGTGGCTACTACAGCCGTCAGGGGACTGTCAGCGGACCGGTAGGGGTGGTGGTCGAGTTGGAAGACGCACCGGCTGCATTGGTGTATGCTCAAACCGCTAAGACGCTTGGCCCCGCACAGGGCCGCAAGCATCTGGACGGCATCCTGCAGAAACAAAACACGGTGATGAGCACACTCAGATCACGGGGTGTGAACGCTGCCGAGATGTTCCGGGCCCAGAAGGCATATAACGGTATCTGGATGAAGGTTGAGATGAAAGACCTGAACGCCCTAGCGGCTCTCCCCGGCGTGAAGGCGATTCACCCTATTATCCCCAAGGTACCGCATCACACCACCAGCGTCCCACTCATCGGTGCACTGCAAGTATGGGGCGGCCTGGGAAGTTATCAAGGGACCGGCATCAGAATCGGCATCATTGATACCGGCATCGATTATACCCATGCGCACTTTGGCGGCGGAACCTTCCCCAACAGCAAAGTAAAAGGCGGGTGGGACTTCGTGGGTGATGCCTATACCGGCAGCAACACCCCTGTCCCCGATAGCAATCCAATGGACTGCTACGGTCATGGCAGTCATGTTGCCGGCTCCGCAGCCGGCTTTGGTGTTAAAGCCGACGGCACCACCTATGTTGAGTCCGGCGCAGACACCTATGCCGGTTTGAAAGACCTGTCAGCAACTGACTATGCCAGCAAATTCCGCATTGCTCCAGGGGTAGCCCCTAAGGCTGACCTGTATGCACTGCGCATCTTCGGTTGTACAGGTTCTACAAACGTTACGGAGCAGGCAATTGAATGGGCCATGGATCCTAATGGTGATGGCGATACGAGCGATCACCTGGATGTGATCAACATGTCGCTGGGGTCTGCCTTTGGTTCTGAGTATGACACCTCTGCAGTTGCAGCAAACAATGCAGCCCTGGCGGGTGTGATCGTTGTTGCTTCAGCGGGCAATGACGGTGATATAAATTACATAACCGGTTCGCCTGCTGTTGCAAGTTATGCTGTAAGTGTTGCCAACAGTGTCGATAGTGGTGCAATCAGCAGCGCTTTTGAAGTAACTGCAACAACGGCTCCGTCAGCAACCATGCCGGTTGGCCTGTACTCGGGCATTGAAGCGGCCTTTGGACCGCAGACTTTCAGCCAAAGTGCTGAGCTGGTGTACGCCTCTCCAGCCATAGGCTGCAGCACCATCACGAATAACGTCAGTGGAAAAATCGCACTCATTGATCGCGGAACCTGTAGCTTCGCAACAAAAGTTAAATTCGCGCAGGATGCCGGTGCGCTTGGCGTTTTGATTGCTAACAATGTCTCGTCATTCCCATTCACCATGAGCGATGACGGGACCGGCGCCAGCATCACGATCCCCTCAATGATGACTCCCCAAACCATTGGTACTAACCTCAAGACTGATCTGGCAGCTGGCGGCACTGTCACTGTTTTGCTGACTTCAGCCCACCGCAACAGCCTGGTTATGCAGGACTCAGGTATTGAAGACACCGTTTCAAGCTCCAGTTCCCGCGGTCTGGCGCGGCTGGGCTCATGGCTCAAGCCTGATATTGCCGCACCTGGTGATACTATTTTCTCGGCAAAAACCGGCAGCGCAAATCAGGGCATCAGCATGTCCGGCACATCTATGGCTTCGCCCCATGTGGCCGGAATTATGGCGCTCTTGAAGCAGATCCACCCCAGCTGGTCGGTTACTGAACTGAAGGCGTTGGCCATGAACACCGCCACCAATGATCTGTTTACCGGCACGAACAAAACCGGTTACAAATACACCCCCAGCAGGATTGGTGCCGGCCGGGCAAGTGCGGTCAATGCCGCTACATCACAGGTGGTGGCCTATAACACAACCAATCCTGAGCAGGTCAGCGTTGCCTTTGGCGTGGTCGAGGTAGTGGCAGGTTCCCAGAGTAGCTTTAGCAGGGGTATCACGATCAAGAACAACGGTGTTGATGCAGCATCGTATAACGTCGCCTTTGACTCCCGTTATCAGGCCAATCCGGGCCTCGCATTTACAATGCTGGATGCCAATGGCAGCCCGCTTTCCAATCCGGTAACCGTCCCGGCAGGCAGCACCCTCCAAATAAAGGTGCAGGTCGCAGTCAACGCCAGCCTGCTCACAAAAGCGCTTGATCCTACGCTAGCAACAGGCGCTCGCGAACGTTTCAGTGAGGGGGGCGGCTATGTGACCCTCACCTCCACCGGTTCAGCTCCGACCCTGCGCGTCCCGGTCCACATCGCCCCACGTCCAGCCTCAGCCATGAGTGTGACTCAGTCAGGAGTCTACTTGCCAGCCGACGCAGCCGGTATACTGCAGCTGACTCCCACCGGCACAGCAGTATCTACCAGCGATGATACGTCCATTATAACGCTCCTTGAACTGAAAGACAGCCTGCCGAATACGGTATCCAGCACCAGCCCCACTGCTGCTGCTGCGCTGCAGTACATCGGAGCAGCTTCAAATTACCCGACACAAACATTCGCCAATGCAGCCATGTACTTTGGCATCTCCACCTATGGCAGATGGGACACTCCCAGCTCAGTGGAGTTCGATGTGTATATTGACACGAACGAGGATGGTATTGATGATTATGTTGTCTACAACTCCTATTTCACCGGGACCGACACCATGATCTCGGTGGTTGCAAACCTGTCCACGGGCAGTTCCAATGCCTATTACTATCTGAATGGACTGGGCGGCAGCACCAACACCAACCTCTACCACAACAACGTCATGACCCTGATAGCGCCGCTTACAAGCATCGGATTGACGGAAGGCGGCAATACCAAATTCAATTTCAGGGTTGTGTCCTTTAGCCATGATGCTGTTGATGCCGTAAGCACCAGCGCGGTTATGTCATACGATGTTGCCGCTCAATCCTTCATGCCAAACATGTCGCCGATCTGGGCAGATGTCACCGGCTCACCCTTTATCCTCAACTATCAGAAATCGGCCATTGCAGCCAATGGGTCCAAAGGCTTGCTGCTGCTGCATCATCACAATAGCGTGAACACGGCCCAGATTGTGCTGATGCCAAGCTACACCGTGACCTATAATGGCAACGGAGCAACCAGCGGCAGCGTGCCTGCTGCACAGACCAAATACCATGGCATTGACCTGACGCTGGCCACAAACAGCGGCAGCCTCGCTAAGAACGGTTACACCTTTACAGGTTGGAATACAGCGTCTGACGGCAGTGGAACCGCCTACCCGGCAGCAGGGACCTACAGCACAGATGCAACCGTTACGCTCTATGCCGTATGGACGCCAACCCTTACGGTCACCGTTTCCGGGACCGGCTATGGTACGGTTACCAGCAGCCCTTCCGGTATTTCCTGCATCAAATCCGGTAATGACCAGGTCACCTGTGAAGGTCTTTTCTCCGGAACCGTCAACCTGTCTGCCTCACCTTCCACTATCTCGACATTTGGAACCTGGGGCAACGCATGCAGTGGAACCGGAGGTTGCAGCCTGTCCATGACAGAATCCAAAACCGTCACGGCCGCCTTTAACCTGGCCCCCAAGGCGATGATTGGTAGTACCGGATATTCCAGTTTTGCGGAAGCCTATGCCGCTGCAGCCGCAGATGCTCCAACAACCATCATGCTGTTGGAGGATATTCTGCCGGTCTCTACTGTCATCAACAAGTCCCTTAAGCTAACAGGCGGATACTTGGCAACGTTCGTCAGGAGCGCCAGCGGCTCGACAACATTGCAAGGCACGCTCTCAATAGGTTCCGGCAGCCTGATAGCTGATCGGATAGTTGTGAAGTAGGGATAATCACGCGTTCCTACAGGGGTGATCATGAAGTGACGCTCTTGATTACGGGCTGTTCCGGTCAGTTGAATTTTGTTTCTGACACAGGCCCTAACCCGCCTCTGAATCAAAAAGGTCTACCAGATAAAAACTGGTAGACCTTTTTGATTGGCGTCCCAGTCGGGACAAATCCGGTAACGGGGAAGTCAGTCTTAAAACACAAGTAATAATTTCGGGGATAATCAGGGGCACTCCCCGTATTCTTTTCATTCAAATTGAGTGCGTTTAAGTATTATTTTTATTCAGCCCGCTCCCTACAACAACAATCGCCAGTAATTCAGCTAACACCCTACTTATTATCCATAGTGACAGCTTAAACTGCTTTGAGCGCCAGCTCTTCAGAATCCATCCCTTCATTCAACACTGCCGCAATAACCTCACCCAAAAATCTTTGTTGCTATTCGTCGTTTACAGAACAAAAAGCCGATTCAACCGCTTAATATCTGCCTGTTAAAGTATACATTTACGTTAAAAACCTTCTGAACTGAAAGCACAAACCGCAATTCCGGCCGGCCGGAATTATGACCTAACCACCTGATTTATAACAAAATGCACACTAAAATGGCCTGTTTTTTCAAGCCTGCGGCAGCGCCTTGAGATGCTTGATCTTCTGGTAAATCATACTGCGGAGCTTTGTCAGGTTTTGGTTAAGCGACTGTATCTGATCAGCATTTAACGTGGTTTCATCCATCAGATACAGGCGTTCGTAAAATTGATCAACAAATGCCAGGTCAACCGTTTCGTCTGCTGGTTTGGGTTTGGCGGTCTTTTTTCTGATTTCTCCACGTGTAAGGCCGCTTTCCTTGTACTTGGTATAAAGGGCCTGCATTTTATCATCTGTTTTTTGGCGGGCTATCAGGGCCAGAATAGTTCGGCCTGCCTTTGGATCATTACGGCAGTCATCTTTTACCGCTGCAGGCAGTTTGTTAAGTGAGAGAATTTCAGAAAGGGTTGAATCGGATTTTCCCAGCGCGGCGGCAAGGTCAGCAAGAGCGTAATTATGGAGCGACCGTAATCGCTCTATCGCCTCTGCTTCTTCAATTGCGGTCAGATTTTCCCGCAGCAGGTTTTCTACAATGGAGATTTCTGCCGGTTCACCATCGGTAAAAACCGCCGGAATGGTTTTGCAACCTGCCAGTATTGATGCCTGATAACGCCGTTCACCTGAGACCAGTACCAGGGAATCATCGGCATTCTGACGCATAAGCACCGGTTGCAGCACCCCATGTTTCTCGATAGATGTCTTTAATTCAGCAAGCGCCTGTTCATCAAAATATTTGCGCGGCTGGTCCGGGTCTGGCTGTATGGCTGTTATGTCAAGATTGTAGAGCTTTCCTTTGCCATAGCTGACCGGTAGTGCAAGTTGCATGATGTTTTAACCTTTCAGATTTAGGAGTGATTGTAGTTGCGTTTATCCAAGAAAAAGCAGTTACTCTGTGACTAACTGCCGTTTTGGGGGTATGTCTCTGATTACATTTGCAGTTGACACTGCCCACTACGCCGCTGCACGACTGAAGTAGGTCATTGAATCGCTAGATGTGTGCGAATGTTTGTACCACAGGAAATATCAGCTGGCAAACCAGCTGGCGAGAAGTTTTGTCAGACAGATATAATCAATTATCCTTACAACAGCAGTCCATATCCACAAAGGACACGAACAGCAGGAAGATTGAGCAATTACGACAAACAATCGATTCACCCAAAAGGTGATTGCCATCTGTTTTATACAATGCGTTTTTATTCGTGTTTCTGCCTCCACTTCACAAACAACACTTTTACATAATGAAATATCTTGAGCAGTTCTCCAGTTTTCTGTGTTTGTATCCTACCAACACTTATCAACATCAGAAGAAGCGTTCCCCTGCCTGGCACAGTTAAAAATCACTGATGGCAATAAAAGACAAAAACAATCCTTTACTTATTGGTAAGCTTTCCCTATAGTCTCAGTAGAGAACTAACAGCATCCCAGAAGGGAGAAACAGATCATGTCAATATCAGCCATTTCATCGAGTAGCGTAGTGGCTGCTTACACGCCTCCGGCCCAGTCTCAACAGACAGCAGCAAAACCTCAACAGCAGGCTCCTACAAAAGATACCGTGTCTATCTCACCACAGGCACAACAGTTAGCCAGTGATGGTGATCCAGCAGCCTTAGAAGCACAGGAGTCATCAGTAATGAAAGCAAGTGAGGCAGCAAAAGGAAAGGCTTAAGCGAATATGCATAGCAATGTAGAATTGAGAGAGGGGGCCGAGTTTCAGCCCTCTTTTTTATTGCCAAATGGTACTCAAACGTGAAAAGGCCACCCTACAGGGCAATGATGAGCAAGATAAGAGAGAATTGTCTGAGCGGAAGTAGTAAATGCCCTTCCTGGTGAACAGGTGGGTACAAAAGAGCTCTTGCCGAAGAGGTTTCCCTTTCCGGCAAGAGCTTTAAAAAGCAGTCATGTTGACCACTTAAAATGATTGGCGTCCCCTGCAGGATTCGAACCTGCGACCTACGGCTTAGAAGGCCGTTGCTCTATCCAGCTGAGCTAAGGAGACGTAAAAAGTAGTTGTGTACTATAACCCACAGCCGGGGAGTTTCGCAAGCATCAGAGCAGATATTTTTTAGGAGAGCTTTGATTTGAAGTCAGGATAGCCAAAGCTGCGTACAACCTGCAGCTGGCCGGTATCCGGTTCAAAGGTGCAGATGTGGGGATGTTGAATACCGTTAAAGGTGGTTGTTTTGACCATGGTGTAATGGGACATGTCTTCAAACACCAGCCGGTCGCCTGCCTTAAGCGGTTGCTCAAAGGACCAGTCACCGATCACGTCACCGGCCAGACAGGAAGGACCACCCAAGCGATAGATGTATGGTTTCTCACCAGCATTGAACCCGCCGGTGATATCAGGGCGGTACGGCATCTCAAGAATATCCGGCATATGGCAGGTGGCCGAGACATCCAGAATGGCTATATCCATCTGGTTATGCACCACATCCAGCACTTCGCTGACCAGCAGACCGGTGCCGATGGCAATCGCCTCACCCGGTTCCAGATAGACCTCCACCCCATACTTATTCTTGAAATACTTGACCAGTTCCACCAGCCCGTCAATATCATAGCCTTCGCGGGTGATATGATGCCCGCCTCCCAGATTCAGCCACTTCATCCCCTGCAGGTACTGCCCGAATTTTTCTTCAAACACCTTGGCAGTCCGCTCCAACGGTTCAAACAGTTGCTCGCAGAGGGTATGAAAATGCAATCCCCCGACCCCCTCCAGTGAACGGCCTTCAAACTCGGCAACCGGGATCCCCAGCCTAGATGTGGGGGCACAGGGGTCATAGATGGCAGTGTGGCCTTCAGAGTGTTCCGGGTTGACCCGCAGGCCGATGGAAACCCTACCCTGCTCTTTTTCCCATAAGGGCCTGAAGCGTTCTAACTGATTAAAGGAGTTAAAGACCAGATGATTGGAAATAGAGAGCAGTTCAACAACATCACTCTCCTTGAAGGCAGCGGCAAAGCTGTGTACCTCACGGCAAAACTCCTCCCGCCCCAGCCGCGCCTCCCAGGGTGAGCTGGCACAGACACCATGCAGGGTCTGTCTGATCAGCGGGAAGGTACTCCACATGGAGAACGCCTTCAGCGCCATTAGGATCTTGGCGCCACTGCGTTGCTGCACCTGATCCAGGATTGCCAAATTGTGGCGCAACCGGCCCAGATCAACCACATAGGCGGGTGAAGGGGCTAACTGAGCTATTTTTTCAATATCGACACCGATCATCTACAGTTCCGGCCATTCTCCGCCATCTACCACAACGGTAGGCAGCCCCATTGGCCCCAGCACCTCAAGGAACAACTCTGGATCAAACTGTTCCATGTTCCAGACACCCGCTGCATGCCACTTGTTGGTCAGCATCATGATCGCCCCCACCACAGCCGGTACGCCGGTGGTGTAGCTGATGGCCTGGGACTGGACCTCTTTGTAGCAGGCCTCGTGGTCGCAGATGTTGTAGATATAGACCTGCTTACGTTTGCCGTCCTTCTGACCGCGTGCAATCACCCCAATGCAGGTCTTGCCCTTGGTCAGCGGTCCCAATGAGCCCGGATCAGGCAGCAAGGCCTTCAGGAACTGGATCGGTACGATCTTCTGGCCCTGAAACTCCACCTCATCAATGCGGGTCATGCCCACATTCTGCAGCACCTCCAGATGCTTCAAGTAGTTATCGGAAAAGGTCATCCAGAACTGGGCCTTTTTAATGGTGGGGATATGCTTGACGATCGACTCCATCTCCTCATGGTAGAGACGGTAGCAGTTCATCGGCCCGATCCCCTCGGGGAAGTCAAAGACCCGCTTGGTGGAGAGCGCCGGGCTTTCCACAAACTGGCCATTTTCCCAGTGGCGGCAGGTGGCGGTCACCTCACGGATATTGATCTCCGGGTTGAAATTGGTGGCAAAGGGCTGGCCATGGCTACCTGCGTTGGCATCAATGATATCCAGCTCCTCAATCACATCCAGATACTTCTTGGCTGCCAGGGCAGTGTAGACGTTGGTCACGCCCGGATCAAAACCGGACCCCAGCAGCGCCATCAGGCCTGCCTGCTTGAAGCGGTCCTGATAGGCCCATTGCCAGGAATACTCAAATTTGGCCGTATCCAGCGGCTCGTAGTTGGCTGTATCCAAATAATCCACCCCGGTCTCAAGGCAGGCATCCATGATGGTCAGGTCCTGATACGGCAGGGCCACGTTGATCACCAGCTTTGGTTGCACCTGTTTGATCAGGGCCACCAGCTCGGGCACGTTATCAGCATCCACCCGGGCGGTCTTGATACTGTTACCCAGTTGGGCAGCAATGGCATCGCATTTTGATTTGGTGCGGGAGGCCAGCGTAATCTCGGTAAACACGTCACGACGCTGGGCACACTTGTGGGCAACAACCTGGCCGACACCGCCGGCACCGATGATGAGTACGTTACTCATGGACAGCTTCCTCCTGAGTTAAATTGGAAATTGGCAGATAGTTTAGACAGCAGCTGTTCCAGGTGCAAGCCTGTCACACAACATTTACAAACCAGCTATTCACCCAGGTACGTATAGCCCAACAGGGTTCTATCCAACAGTTCAATAAAGTGGCTGCTCTCCTCAATGGAGACCTTCTTGATGGCAACCTGCTTTTCAAGATTGTCCCGCACATGTTTGAGAATCTCCGGACCTTTGTACTGGACGTACTTGAGGGTTTCCCAGGTGGCATCGCCGTTGATGACCGTGTCAATCATATAGCCGGTCTTTTTGTTAAAGGTGATATGCACGGCATTGGTGTCACCGAACAGGTTGTGCAGGTCGCCCAGAATCTCTTGATAGGCACCAATCAGGAAAAAGCCGATGTAGTAATCCTCATCCTTTTTCAGCTTGTGCATCGGCAGAAACTTGCTGCGGCCGTTCTCCCCCACAAAGCTGGTGATCTCGCCGTCTGAATCACAGGTAATATCCGCGATTGAGGCCATCACATCCGGCCGCTGCCCCAGGCGCTGCAGCGGCATGATCGGAAAGAGCTGATCAATGGCCCAGGAGTCAGGAATGGACTGGAACAGCGAGAAGTTGGCAAAATAGGTCTGACGCAGGGCAAGCTGGAAGTTCTGCAGCTCTTCCGGAATCGGCTTAATCTTCTCCACAATGCTGTTGATCTTTTTGATGATCTTTGAGTAGAGCCACTCGGCAATAGCCCGGTCCTGCAGGGTCAGATACCCCAGATTGAACAGGCTGACCGCCTCGTTGATCAGTTGCAGGGTGTCGTGATAATCCTCCCGCAACGAGTAACGGTCGATGCTCTTATAGATATCCAGCAGCTTGCGAACCGTCGGGGCAGGTTTTTCCATCTCCTCGAGAATCTGCTCATAATCCGGCATCAGGTTCTGGGTGTTGGTATTGAGGACATTGGTGATCAGTACTGAATAGTGGGCAACCGTGGCCCGGCCGGATTCAGAGATGATGTTGGGGCAGTCCACTCCGGCTTCATCACAGATGTTCTTGATCTGGTAGATCACGTCATTGGCGTACTCTTCCACCGTGTAGTTGACGCTTGAGAAATAGCTGGATTTGGAACCGTCATAATCAACCCCCAGACCGCCGCCAATATCCAGATACTGGATATTAACCCCCAGTTTGCGCATCTCGGTATAGATCCGGGCTGCCTCGATCAGGGCGGTCTTGATCTTGTCTATCTTGGTGACCTGGCTGCCGATATGAGAGTGCAGCAGATTGACGCAATCCAGCAGTCCTGCCTCATCCAGCATCTTGATGGCCGCCATGATCTCTGACATCCGCAGGCCAAACTTGGCATCCTCGCCGCCAGAGGTGGCCCACTTGCCGGTCCCCTTGGAGGACAACTTGACCCGGATCCCCAAGCTTGGCCTGATACCGGTCTTTTTGGCAAGTTCAATGATCTTTTCCAACTCGAACAGCTTCTCTACCACGATGGTGATATTGTAGCCGACCCGAGTGGCAAACAGCACGGTTTCAATATATTCGGCATCCTTGTAGCCGTTGCAGATGATCGGCAGGCCATTGCCGGTGGAGATGGCGATGCCAGCCACCAATTCCGGCTTGGAACCGACCTCAAGGCCGATGTTGTAGCGTTTACCATAGCTGGCAATCGCCTCAACCACCTGGCGCTGCTGGTTTACCTTGATCGGATAGAAGGTCTGGTATTTGGCGGGATAGTCGTTTTCAGCAATGGCATTACGGAAAACGCGGTTGATGGAGGCGATCCGCCCCTGCAGCACATCCATGAAGCGCAGCAGGATCGGCGGCTTGATCTTGCGCTTGATCAGGTCGTCAACCAGGGCGCGCAGATCAATGGCATTCTTTGAGTTTGAGGATGGGTGAACACAGACATTGCCTTTTTTGTTGATTGAAAACAGGTCTGCTCCCCAGTTATCCAGGTTGTACACCTTGGCAGACTCATTGATTGACCAGCGCTCCATAGACAACCCTCCTCAATCTGGGACTTATGCAGGATTTGAGTGTGTACCGTCAACAAAAAAGGGGGCGGGACCGCAGCCCCGTCCCCTTTGTAACTCGCCTGTAACAGGATTAGTCTTTTTCTTCCAACGACTGGCCAAGGGCGGCCTTGCGCGAAAGCTTGATCTTACCCTGTTTATCAACGCCGATACACTTGACCAACACCTTGTCACCTTCGTTCAGGATGTCAGTAACATTCTTGACGCGGGTCTCGTCCAGCTCGGAGATATGCACCAGGCCATCAGTACCGGGCAGCACTTCCACAAAGGCGCCGAACTCCATGATTTTCTTGACGGTGCCCATATAGAGCTTGCCTTCTTCGACCTCATCCGTCAGACCGCGGATCATCTGGATTGCGGCATCGCAGGCAGCCTTGTCCGAGCTGGCGATATTGATCTTGCCGCTGTTATCTGAATCGATATCAATCATGACGCCGGTTGCCTCGGTAATGCTGCGGATGGTCTTGCCGCCGGTACCGATAACGTCGCGGATACGGTCAGGCTTGATCCAGATGGTGGTGATACGCGGGGCAAAGGCAGACATCTCTTCACGGGGAGCAGCCAGACACTGGGCCATTTTACCCAGGATATGCAGACGGCCTTCCTTGGCCTGCTTCAGGGCCTGCTGCATGATCTCCTTGCTGACTCCACCGATCTTAATATCCATCTGCAGGGCGGTTACGCCGTCTGCGGAACCGGCAACCTTGAAGTCCATATCACCCAGATGATCTTCATCACCCAGGATGTCAGTCAGGATGGCAACCTTCTCACCTTCTTTGATCAGTCCCATGGCAATACCGGCTACAGGAGCCTTGACCGGCACGCCGGCATCCATCAGGGAGAGGCAACCGCTGCAGACGGTCGCCATGGAGGAGGAGCCGTTGCTCTCCAGGGTCTCTGCCACGATCCGGATGGTATACGGGAAGTCGTCGTGGCTTGGCAGGATAGCGGAAATAGCCCGCTCTGCCAGCATACCGTGACCGATCTCACGACGGCCCGGAGCCAGACGGAAGCTGGTTTCACCAACCGAGAAAGGAGGAAAGTTATAGTGCAGCATGAACTTCTTGCGGTATTCACCATAGAGCGAGTCCATCCGCTGCTCATCCTGTGAGGTACCCAGCGTTGCCGCAGCCAGCACCTGAGTCTCACCACGGGTAAACAGGGTGGAACCGTGTGCGCGGGGCAGCAGACCTGCCTCAATGGCGATCGGACGGACGGTTTTGGTATCACGGCCATCAATGCGGATGCCGGTTTCCAGCACATCGTTACGCATACGATCATATTCGATATCGCCGATAAAGCCTTTGATCTCTTTATCACGGCCTTCAAACTCAGCTGCCAGGGCAGCGACAACCTCTTCCTTGATCTGTGCCACAGCAGCATACCGCTCCTGCTTGGCCTTGATCTTGAATGCCTGGGCAATACGGTCAAAGGCCAGTTCCTTTACCTTTGCCTTCAGTGCTTCATCAACAGCCAGGGGAGCAACTTCGCGCTTGGCAGTACCAACCTGCTTGGCCAGTTCCTCCTGGGCAGCCAGGATTCCCTGAACCGCGTCCTTTGCAAAAAAGACCGCCTCAAGCAGATCTTCTTCAGAAACAAAGTCAGCCTCACCCTCAACCATGAAGATTGCATCCTTGCCGGCAGCAACCACGATCTCGAGGTCGCTCTGCTTCAGTTGCTCTGCACTGGGGTTGGCGATCAGCTTGCCGTCAACACGGCCAACCTTGACACCGGCAACCGGACCTTCAAACGGGATGTCCGAGATCATCAGGGCTGCGGATGCGCCGATCATGGACAGGATGGCTGGATCATGGTCTTCTTCAGCAGAGATAACGGTTGCCATGACCTGGGTGTCACACAGGTATGACTCAGGGAACAGGGGACGGATCGGACGGTCGATCAGACGGCAGATCAGGGTCTCGTCCTCGGAGGGACGGCCTTCACGCTTGAAGAAGCTACCGGGAATCTTTCCGCCGGCATAGGTCTTCTCGGTGTAGTTGACGGTCAGGGGAAAGAAATCCTGGCCCGGCTTCGCCTCTTTAGTGCCCACCACGGTCACCAGCACCATGGTATCGCCACTGCTGATCACCACCGCACCACTGGCCTGCTTGGCCATCTTGCCGGTGGAAATCTTTACGTTCATGTTTCCGACCTGAGCTTCTACGCACTTTTCGTTGAATGTCATGTTTTCTCCTCACATGAAATGTGCGCTGGGGCCGTCGACAGAAACTCCCTGAAAGCAGAGTTTTTCTATCCACGCCCCCAACACGGTTGACAAAAAAATAAAAGGGCCTTAACAGCCCTTTTGCGAAACAATAAAAGAGGCGGGCAGATCCCGGGGCTGTGCCGGGATAGCTGCCCGCTTCCTACCTACGGATACCGAGTTGCTCGATCACCTTCTTGTAGCGATCAAGGTCACGGGACTTGAGATAGTCAAGCATGCGACGACGCTGGCCAACCAGCTTCAACAAACCACGGCGGCTGTGATGATCCTTCTTGTGAATCTTGAAGTGATCGGTCAGATACACAATACGTGCGGTCAGGATTGCAATCTGGACCTCAGGGGATCCGGTATCGCCTTCATGCTTCTTAAAGTTGTTAATGATTTCCTGCTTTTTTTCTGTAGCCAGCACCTGTGGGCTCCTCCTGTACTGCATGGGGATGTATGTGTCGAAACACCGGTTAAACACTAAAAGGGATATATCTCTATCACACCTTACCTGAACCTGTAAAGCATTTCCATCAGTTGAAGACCCTTTTCAGGGTAACGCCCCCCTCTGAGGTCTGTTCAGCCACGGCAATCAGCTGTTGATCATGCAGCAGGCAGCACAGTCCCAAAGGCATCTCAAGCAGCCTATCCCGGGGCGGAATGCCGTTTTTAAGCCGTTGCAACTCAGACTCGGTCAACTGAATCTGCTGCAGGTGTGAGGTTGCGGCGGTCAATACCACCACATGCTGCTGCACCAGACCTTCTGCAACATAGCCGGCAAGCTGGTCAAGGCTCATGGCAGCCTCCAGCCGGAACGGTCCGCTCATGGTGCGCCGCAACGCAGTCAGACAGGCACCGCATCCAAGCAGCTTTCCCAGATCATCAGCCAATGTCCGCACATAGGTACCTCGGGAGCAACGCACCCGAACGGTTGCCAGCGGCGATGTAAACCCAAGCAGTTCGAAGCTGTGGATGGTTACCTGCCGGGATGACCGCTCTACTTCGACCCCCTTGCGGGCCAGCTTGTACAACGGCTGCCCCCCCTGCTTGATGGCAGAATACATGGGAGGGACCTGGCTGATCTCACCGGTCAGACGTGCCATGGCATCCAAAAGCTGCGCCTGGCGTACCCCGGTTGGATCATGTTCCTGCAAGACAGCACCGGTGACATCAAGGGTATCAGTTACCAGACCGAGCCGGATGACCGCCTCATACGTCTTTTCACCTTCATCCAGAAACTGGATCGCCTTGGTCCCCTCCCCCACGGCAATCGGCAGCACACCGGTTGCAAAGGGATCAAGGGTGCCGGTATGACCGACCTTTCTGGTACCAAGGATGCGCCGCACCCGATTGACGACATCATGGGAGCTGATACCGGCAGGTTTATCAATGACCAGAAAACCGTCTACCACTGCGCTGCTTCAACCGCTCCATAGACGATCCGCTTAACCTCGTCCAGGCTTCCCTCAACCGTGCCTCCGGCAGCGTTATGGTGACCGCCACCTCCAAAGGCCTGGGCCAGCAAGGCCACATTGACGGTTCCCTTGGAACGGAAGCCGACCTTGTACTTGCATTCATCAAGCTGACGGAAAAAGACGGAAACTTCAACCCCTGCCACCGAGCGCGGGTAGTTGACAAAACCATCGGTCAACTCTGCAGTAGCTCCTGTTGCAGCATACATGGCAAGGGTCACGGTGATTGAGGCAACCTGGCCATCTTTTATAAATTCAAGGGTGGGCAACGCCTGCGCCAGCAGCTCAAGACGTTTACGGGGCTGGCTTTCATACAGTTTTTCTGCCACATGCCAGGCATTCAGACCACCCTGTTCAACCAGTTCACCAGCAGCAGCAAAGGCCTCCTGGTTCGAGTTTGAATAGCGAAACGAGCCGGTATCAGTCAACACTGCCACATAGAGGCAGAGGGCAGTTGCATAATCAGCCGTAAAGCCATAGGCCTTGGCAACCCGCCATACCAACAGACCGGTTGCTGCTGCCTGTTCATCAATCAGGTTAAGGTTACCAAAATTTTCGCAGGTCAGGTGATGGTCGAGGTTGATGGTCTGACCGATCCGGGTAAAGGCACCAAATTGTTTGCCTGCACGCCGGAATTCACCAACATCCAGCACAAAGGCAAGATCAAAATCCTGATCAGGAATAGCATTGCAGACCTGATCCGCACCGGGCAGAAAGCGGTACAGTTCAGGCACCGGGTCAGCCAGATGCACCACCACCTGCTTGCCGATCGCCTTCAAAAATGCAGCAAGCCCCAATGACGAGCCAATGGCATCACCATCAGGGCCTTCATGGCTGGTAATCAACACGGTCCGGCTCTGCCGGATAGCGTTAGCGATCTTCTGAATCGTTTCCGTCATTGCTGGTTCCCACTTCCCGCAGCAGGTCATCAATCCGCTGGCCATACTCCTGGGAATGGTCATACTTAAAAAGGATATCAGGAGTATAGCGCATCTTCAGCACCTTACCCAATTCATGTCGAATAAAGCGGGCCGCGCTGTTCAGACCTGCCTCGGAACTCTTTTTGGCAGCCTCATCACCGATCACCGTAAAAAAGATCCGTGCCAGATGCAGGTCGTCGGTTACCTCAACCCCGGTAATGGTGACAAAACCGATCCGGGGGTCATTCAACCCCCGGGACAGGATTGTGGAGATGGTTGTATGGATGGTCTCAGCGACCTTATCGGAGCGTTTGTGTTTCATCAATCGTTACTTTCTCAAAAAACGCAGACCGTTTCTACAGCTTGGCTGCCACCTTTTCCATCTCAAACGCCTCTATGATATCGCCAACCTTGATATCATTGTAGTTCTCCAGTCCCATACCGCACTCATAGCCGGTTGCGACCTCTTTGACGTCATCCTTGAAGCGACGCAAGGTTCCCAGTTTTCCCTGGTAGACCACGACGTTGTCACGCAGCAGACGAACCTGGGCATTACGCAGAATCTTGCCGTCCTGAATATAGCAACCAGCAACGTTACCAACCTTGGGCACCGAGAAGATCTCACGAATCTCGGCACGACCAAGATACTTCTCCTTGAATACCGGCTCAAGCAGACCTTCCATCGCCTTGCGGACATCATCCACAGCGTCATAAATCACGTTGTAGAGCCGGATATCCACCCCTTCCTTCTCAGCCATGGCCTGGGCCTTGACCTCAGGACGGATACTGAAGCCGATGATAATGGCATTGGAGGCTGTAGCCAAGTTGACGTCGGTCTCGGTAATGGCACCAACAGCGGTATGGATAACATTCAGGCGAACCGCTTCAGTTGACAGCTTACGCAGCGATTCTGCCACCGCCTCAACCGACCCCTGAACGTCTGCCTTGACGATCACGTTAAGATCCTTGACTTCACCCTTCTGAATCTTCTCGTACAACTGCTCCAGAGACATCTTGGCATGCTTGGCCAGTTCCAGCTCACGCTGTTTGATCTGGCGCAGGGTTGCGATCTCTTTGGCCTGTTTCTCATCCTTCATGGCCACAAAGATATCACCGGCATCCGGTACTCCGGGCAGACCAACCACCTCAACCGGCATAGCCGGTCCGGCGGCAAGTACCCGCTCGCCACGATCGTTCTGCATGGCCCGTACACGGCCAGAGTGAACGCCAACCACACAGTAATCGCCGGTACGCAAGGTACCTTCCTGTACCAGCACCGTTGCAACCGGTCCACGTCCCTTATCCAGCTTACCTTCTACAATCGTACCTTTGGCGGCCTTGTCAGGGTTTGCTTTCAGATCCATCAGGTCAGCCTGCAGCAGGATCATCTCAAGCAGCTCTTCCAGGTTCAAGCGCTTCTTGGCAGATACTTCAACCATGGTAACATCGCCACCCCACTCAGAGGAGACAATGCCGTGTTCAGTCAGCTCCTGCTTGACCTTTTCGGGCCGGGCATCAGGTTTGTCGATCTTGTTGATGGCAACAATGATCGGCACACCGGCAGCCTTGGAGTGGTTGATCGCCTCCTTGGTCTGGGGCATGACACCGTCGTCAGCAGCCACCACCAGGATAACAATATCAGTTACCTTGGCACCACGGGCACGCATGGCAGTAAAGGCCTCGTGACCAGGGGTATCCAGGAAGGTGATCTTGCGGCCATGCAGCTCCACGTCATAGGCACCGATATGCTGGGTAATGCCACCGGCCTCACCGGCAATAACGTTGGCCTCACGAATGGCATCCAGCAACGAGGTCTTACCATGGTCAACGTGGCCCATGATGGTAACCACTGGCGGACGTTCCTGCAGCAGTTCCGGCGCATCCGGGGTAAACTCCAGGATCTCGTCCAGGTCAACTGCCACGTTTTCCACTTCATAGCCATAATCTGAGGCAAGCAGTACCGCAGCATCATGGTCAAGCACATGGTTGATGGTAACCATTGATCCCATCTTCATCATGGCCTTGATCAGGTCAGTCGCCTTGATCCCCATCCGCTTGGCAAGTTCACCAATGGTAATGGTTTCAGATATCTTGATAATCCGCTTGATCGCCTTGGGTGTCGTAAGCTCTGTTTTGCCTGGTTCTTCACGCTCCTTGCCCTTTTTGCGAGACTTGTGGAACGGGTCAAACTGGCGCTCTTCTCTTGAGAGCAAGGCCTGTTTGCTAAGCTGCTCACGACCTTTGCCTTTGGCTGCTGCTCCCTTTTTAGCCTTGTCGGCAGCGGTATCCTTGGCAGGACCACCCGGTTTCCGGTTCGGCCCCAAGGTTTTACGGCGCTCCTCGCCCTGCGGTGGCAGATCAACCTGGGTCAGCTGAACAGGACGTGCACCTGCTGGACGGGGTGCAGCAGCATCCCGCGGCGGTCCAGCCGGGCGGGGACCTCGGCTATCCTGACCACCAGCCGGGCGGGGACCACGATTGTCGTTCGCACCTGCCGGACGAGGACCGCGGTTATCCTGACCACCTGCCGGACGGGGACCACGGTTGTCGTTTGCACCTGCCGGACGGGGGCCACGATCACCACCGGGTCCGGGACCGCGACCCTGCTCACGACGATAGGGGCGTGCTTCAGGGGTGATTGGAATCTCGATCATCCCCAGGATACGGGCTTGGGTTGCACTGGCACGTTCCGGCTGAGGAGGGGCAGCTGGCGCAGCCGTCACTGGTTTGGCTGTTGGCACTGCTGGTGAGGTTTCTTGCGCAACGGTCGGCTCAACAGCTGTCACAGGTTCGGCATGGGCCGTCACTGCCTCAGCTGCCGGAGCAGCCTCGGTCGCTACCGGTGCGACAACCGTTTCAACAGCCTTTTTCACTACAGAAACCCGCTCCGGGATAACAGGAGCAGCCTTTTCAACCACGACAACAGGAGCAGCAGGGGCAGCAGCCTCAACAACTGCCGGGGCTTCCACCTCGGGCTCTGCTGCTGCAGAAGGTCTTGATCTGCGACGGACTATGTTCGTCGTAACCCGAACCTCTTCAGGGCCGGACTCAGCCGGTCTGGATGCTGTCAGCTTGGCCACCGCCTCATCGTCAACCGTGGAGGATCCAGCCTTGGCGTCATAGCCCAACGCCTTCAGCCTGGCAAGTACCTCCTTGGTATCGATGCCCAGCTTTTCCGCAAGATTGCTTACCCGGGTCTTACTCATCGACCGCTCTCCTCCTCCAGGTAGTTCCTGTATCGCTCAATTTCCTTAACAAGTGACCATGCAAAGCCGTCCGACATCACGGCTACAGCGCTTCGATCCGACTCTTTACCTACCAGTTGTCCCAACAACTCCTTGGACAACACCTGTACCACCGGCACAGCCGCCCGTGCCGCCATCCCTTCCAGCTTTTCCGCAATGGCTGAAGAAATATCCGTTGCCAGCACAAGCAGACGCGGCAGTTTTATCCCCTTCAGGGACCGTTCAATTGCCTCACCGCCGGACACCGTTACACCGGCCTTATTGGCCAGGGCAAGATAGCCGCTGATCCGTTGTTCCATGATCTGCTGCAGAAGCGTTGCCAGCGCCGGACCGTCAACTGTTGCAGCCATCCCTTTGAAGGCACGATTAAACTGTCGTTTGGAGACAGCATCCAGCACACAACGTCTGGATTGGCAGAGATACGCTCCACGACCGGGTAGTTTTCCCTCCAGGTCCGGGGTTACCGTGCCGTCCGGCGCGATCACAAAACGTAGAAAGCTCGTTTTATCACCTTCGCGTCTGCAGGCAATACAACTTCGCTGTGGCCCTGTCCCACTGTGCAGCTTCATATCTTAGGCAGCAATCTCCGGCTCCGGTTGTTGCTGATCAGTTTCTTCATCCATGGTTACTTCTTCCGGCTCTTCATCAACATGGGTACCATCAAAGGAAGCGAATTCTTCAAGATCACCTTCCTCCACCTTGCCTTCACCCTTGATGTCGATCCGGCAGCCGGTCAGCCGGGCAGCAAGGCTGACGTTCTGGCCACGCTTGCCGATTGCAAGGGACAGCTGGTCATCAGGTACAATCACCTCAAGCGTACGTTGTTCCTCGTCCATAAAGACCTTGACAACCTGGGCCGGCGACAGCGCATTGCAGACGAAGCGGGCGATATCAGCCGACCAGGGGATGATGTCGATCTTCTCGCCACGCAACTCGGAAACCACATTCTGGACACGTGAGCCGCGCATACCAACGCAGGCACCAACCGGATCAATATCACGGTCATGGGAGGCAACAGCAATCTTGGCCCGGCTCCCCGGATCACGTACCACATTAACAATTTCAACCAACCCTTCACCGATCTCCGGGACTTCAGCCTCAAACAGCTTGGCCAGCATCTGGGGATGGGTGCGGGACAGGATGATCTGCGGCCCCTTGGTGGTCATGGCGATGTCGGTGATAATGGCCCGGATCCGGTCTCCGGGGCGGTACACTTCACGGGGCATCTGCTCTTTGCCAGACAGTATAGCTTCTGCCCGGCCGAGGTCAATCAGCAGATCGCCGCGTTCAAAACGACGGACCTGACCGGTCACGATTTCCCACTGGCGGTCCTTGTATTCATTGAAGACGGTCTCACGCTCTGCTTCACGCACCTTCTGGATAATAACCTGCTTGGCTGTCTGTGCAGCGATCCGGCCAAAGTCACCGGAATCGATTTTCTCACCCAGTTCATCACCAACCTCACACTCGGGGTCCATTTCACGGGCCTCATCCAGTGAGATCTCGGTGTAGGAATCCTGTACCTCTTCCACCACCACCACATATTCAAACAGTTCCACCTCGCCGGTGTCATTGTTATAATGTGCTTCCAGGTTGCGGGTATTACGATATTTTTTATTGGCAGCAGACAGAACTGCCTGTTCCATCGCCTCGATCACCACCTGACGGTCGATCCCCTTCTCTTTCACGATCTGCTCGATGGCCTGTTTGAGACTGACGATTGTATCCACGGCACGAATCTCCTTATGCGGTCACGGATTAAAAATTAACTAATACGGCAAAACGGCTTTGATTACGCTAGAATTCGAACTCAAGATGCGCTTTGGCAATCTTGTCCCAGGGAATACGGGCCTGGGGACCCTCCTTTAAACGGATCGTTACCACGCCATCCTCAACCCCTTCAATGAAACCGAGAAATGTCTTGCGCGGGCTTCCTTTTTCATCCGTCAGCAGTTCAGTGGTTTTCACCACGGCAAGCCGCCCTTGATAACGGATGAAATCCTGTTCCTTTTTCAGTGGCCGGTCAAGGCCCGGTGACGACACTTCCAGGGTATAGCGGCTGGCAATACAGTCCTCAACATCAAGCTGCACCGACAGTTCACGGCTTACTTCAGCACAGTCATCCAGGTTCACCCCGTCCGGCTTGTCGATGAAGACCCGTAGCAGATAGCTCCGCCCAACCTTCTTGAATTCAAGCTCAACCAGCTCAAGTCCCATTGCATCAAGAATTGGCTGAAGCAACGTCTCTACCCGCAGTATGGGATCAGCTCCACTCATGAAAAACTCCAGGCAATAAAAAAGTGGGCTTTGCGAGCCCACTTTGTCAGACAGCACAAAATGTAGGCAAGGCAATACCACAGCTCCCCGGAGGTTGCAAGCCTTTTGTTTTTAAACAACAATTGTTTTGAGCCGATTGACAGGAAAAATATTTATATATATAGTTTTCAAAAATCGCCTACAGATAGGACTTTCCATGGATTTTGACAAAAACATGATGTTTAGCAATGAGGCTGAAATTCTGAAGGTTCTGGGACACCCGATCCGGCTCAAGATCGTGGCTGGACTGTGCACCCAGGAGTGCAATGTCAAGCATATCTGGGAATGCCTCAACCTGCCCCAGGCTACGGTTTCCCAACATCTGGCCCTGCTGAAGAACAAAGGCATCATTGAGGGCAAGCGTGACGGTGTCGAGGTTCATTACAGCGTTATTCACCCCCTGGCAAAGAAACTGATCGCTGCATTAATGAACTCAGATCAGCGCCTGCCTGTTGCATAAATCACCGTATAACTGACCGGCACACCGCCAGGCGTACCAAACCGTTCGCAATAGACCGCTGCCATCTCATGCAGCACCCTGCGCCACCCCAATCCGCCACCGGATGGCGGCCGCGCAGTCCCCGCCCCAATCCGTTTGATTGCCTGCAGCAGATGCGGCACATCCGGATACCAGACCTGTTCCAGCCCGGACCAGACCGCTATTTCACGGAAGCCCGTCAATTCCAGGGCATGCCGGACCTGTTCACTGCCATGAAAACGATGAGTACCGTTGTGTGTTGTCCCGTCTGCCCGTCCGGTATTCAGTAAGGCCTGGTGCCACGACTCCCGCAACTCAAAGAGTGTCCCTTCACCAAACAGGCTGAATAAAAAGCGTCCTTCCGGTTCAAGCACACGCCCGGCTTCTTCAAAACAGTGCTGCAGATTGTCAAGCCATTGAAAGGTCGAGCTGGAAAGGACCAGTTGAAAGCTGTTATCGGCAAAGGGGAGCTGTTCTGCGTCTCCCTGCACCAGTCGAGCATTTCCCCCCAGACGGGCAGCTGCCTGCTGCAGCATATTGGGAGCCAGGTCCAGACCGGTCAGGGCGGTGCCCGGGAAATGCTGTTTCACCAGTTCCAGCAGACGTCCGGTACCGCAACCGATATCCAGCACGCGTGCATCTGCAGCAAGCGGCAACTGCTCAAGTTCCAGGAGCAGTTGCCGCAGCACCCGCTGCTGAACCGGCGTATGCTGGTCATACTCCCCTGCTCCGCGGTGAAACGAACACTGTACCCTCTGCCGATCAATCTGTGCCATGCAGTTCTCCAACAAAATGTAACAGATCATGGTTGAATTGTCGGGCACGGCTTAAAAACGGGGCATGACCAGCGCCAGGATAGAGCAGGCGCTGGCTGTTCTGCATCCGTTGTCCCAGCCAGGCTGAAGCAGCAGGCAGGCAGACCCGATCCTGGTCGCCATGCAGCAGCAGGGTGGGACAGGTGACCTGCTGGGCCTCTTCCATAAGCTCTTCCTCCATCAACGCCTCAAGCCCCGTAAGGGCAGCAGCAGGCTGTGGCATGACAACCTGCCCTAACTGCTCCGCAACCAGTTGCGCAACAACAGGGTCATCAAGCTCATGTTCAACAAACAGATTGCGGTGAAAACCTTCCAAGGCCCGTTGAAGACTGCGACGCACCTTCAAACGCATCCCTTCAGCTTCTTTAGGAGGCAGCCCATAGGGGAAGTGAGGGGCTGCTGAAAAGCGTGGGGTTGCCCCCACCAGTACCAGCCCGGCCAGCCGTCCCTGCAGGTCTGGCCAGGCCTTCAACAGGGCTTGCGCCCCCAGGGACCAGCCAACGGCAACGACATCCTGCAGATCAAGCTGTTCAACAACACTGACAACATCATCAGCGTAGCCGCCGAATCCTGTTTTACCCGCCTCCGGCACTCCTGACTGCCCATGTCCCCGTAGATCCAAAGCAATAACACGGCATTGTGCAGCCAGCGGGTCCCGCTGTAATCCCCAGACAGCTGATGACATGCACCAGCCATGTACGAACAGGACCGGCTGTCCCGCACCACACTCATCATACCAGATTGGCCCTGCAAACGGCATCAGAGCACCCCCAATTCCCGGCCAACCCGGACAATGGCAGCCGCAGCCTGGCGGATCTGCTCCGGGCTATGGCTGGCCATGACCGTACACCGCAAACGGCTGGTCCCCTTGGGTACGGTCGGCGGCCGGATTCCCTGCACAAAGACCCCCTCCTCCAGCAACCTGGCTGAGAAGCGCGTGGTAGTTTCCGCATCACCCACCATAACCGGAACAATCGGCGTACAGCCATCAGGCACCTTGTAGCCGGCCTGCTGCAGGAGAGAACGCAGCAGGTGACTGTTTTCTGCAAGCTGTTGCCGTAATAGTTGTCCTTCTTTGCCCTGTACGAGATCAACTGCCGCTGCAGAGGCAGCCAGCACTGCCGGTGGCAAGGAGGTGGAAAAGATCAATGAACGGGAACGGTTGATCAGATAGTCCCGCACCAGCCTTGAACAGGCAGCATAAGCGCCAAAACTGCCCAGGGCCTTGCCAAAGGTTCCCATCTGAATAGCCACCCGCCCTGCAACACCGCAGAAATCAACCGTTCCTCTGCCCTGCTGCCCCAGCACCCCTCCGGCGTGGGCATCATCCACCATCAGGAAGGCCTGGTGCCGAGCTGCCAAATCAACAATCCCTTGTAACGGCGCGATGTCACCATCCATGCTGAAGACCCCGTCAGTCACAATCAGCCTGAGGCCGTTTGCCTGATGCTGCTCCAACAGGCGTGCCAGTGTCTGGGTGTCATTATGGGGATAGCGGATCAGCCTTGCCCCTGAGAGCAGGGCCCCATCAATGATGCTGGCATGATTAAGCCGGTCTGAAAAGATAACATCCCCCCGTCCGGCCAGCGCAGCAATGATGCCGGTGTTCGCTGCATAGCCGCTGTTAAACAGCAGAGCGGTTTCCGTTCCTTTCCAGGCAGCCAGTTTATCCTCAAGTTCCTGATGCAACGGCTGGTTGCCGGAAACCAGCCGCGAAGCGGCACTGGAGGTGCCGTACTGCAAGGCAGCATCAGCTGCTGCCTGTGCCAAGGCTGGATGTTCTGCCAGCCCCAGGTAGTTATTGGAACAGAACAAGAGTGCCTGTTGACCTTCAACAGAGACCTGCGGTGTTGTCCGGTCAACCGACCTCAGGCTGCGGTACAGACCATCATTTTGAATTTTCTCAAGCCTTTGAGAGAGAAGCTGCAACGGCATTGTTAACCTTCCATACAAATCAAAGTTGACAAGCAGATCAAAAAAAGGGGAGACCATCCTCCCCGTTTCAAAATTACAGATATTTTTCCAGCCCTTGAGCAGCCAGCTGTTCAACCACTTTCTTGACATCCTGGGCCCGATCCTTTGGACAGACCAGCACGGCATCGCCAGTTGCAACCACGATCAGATCATGCACTCCCACCGTAGCAACAACGTTCCCATTACCGGAGACAATACAGCCGCTGCTGTCAACATTCACGTAATTGCTGCAGTTGGCAACCACCGTGCCCTGTGCGTCAAGCTCCGTGACTTCCGGCAAGGCTGACCAGCTGCCCACATCACTCCAGCCAATATCAGCAGGGACCATCTGGACCCGTTCAGATTGTTCCATGACACCGTAATCAATGGACTGGCCAGCAATGGCAGTATACATCTCTGCGATCTGGCCCGACAAGTCAGCCAGGTCCCAGACGTCACCAAAGGTCACCCGTTCCAGTTTGGCAGCAAGTTCCGGCATGTAACGTCCAATCTCGGTCAGGACCGTATCTGCACGCCAGACAAACATACCGCTGTTCCAGAAAAAGGTGCCCGCCTCCAGATAGGCAAGGGCTGTGGCACGATCCGGTTTTTCCACAAAGCGTGTCACCGGGAAGGGGCCGATCCCCCGCAGGCTCATATCTGCCTCAAGGTAGCCATAGCCGGTCTCGGGACTGGTCGGCACAATCCCCAGGGTCATCAGCCAGCCGTTACGGGCAGAACCGGCAGCCTGCAGCAGGCACTGGCGTAATCCTGCGTCATCCCGTATATAATGGTCGGCAGGCAGCACTGCCATCACCCCTTCCGGGTCATGGGCAGCAATGATAGTGGCAGCCAGCCCCACTGCCGGGGCAGTATTACGCCCCACCGGCTCGGCAATTACGTCAACCGGCACTGAAGCCCGGTATCCGGCCAGCTGACGTTCTGTTTCTGCAGCCTGCAGCCGGTTGGTTATGACCAGAACCCGTTTGGGTTTAAGCGGCAGGATACGCTCAACGGTCCGTTGCAGCATGGTGGGGCCATCGGTCACACTGATCAGTTGCTTGGGACGTGCCGTGCGGGAAACCGGCCAGAAACGGGTGCCGGAACCTCCTGCCAGTATCACAACATACATAGCGCCTCCCTACTCCTCAGCCCGCTGGTAGTCATCCTGAAAACGGACAATGTCATCCTCGCCCAGATATTCACCACTCTGAACCTCGATGATAACCAGCGGGATCTTGCCGGGATTTTGCAGACGGTGCTGTTCACCGATCGGAATAAAGGTGGACTCATTGACATTCACCATGAATTCACGCTCACCACAGGTCACCAGGGCCGTTCCCGAGACCACGATCCAGTGTTCACTGCGATGGTGGTGTTTCTGCAGTGACAACCGTTGTCCCGGCAACACCTCAATCCGCTTGATCTTGTAGTGACTGTTTTCCTCAAGCACCGTGTAGGTGCCCCAGGGCCGCTCTCCACGCTCCAGTGTCATATATCAGGATTCCTTCCTCAGTTGCAGGTACTGTTTAAGCGCCTCGTGCCATGGTTGCGGTTTAAAGCCGGTATCAGCGACCAGCTTGCTGCAATCAAGGGTTGAGTAGAGAGGCCGCCGGGCCGGGCGGTTCAACTGCTCAGTGGTCATGGGCAACACCTGCAGCTTCAAACCGGCCTCGTCAAAGATCGCCTTGGCAAAACCGTTCCATGAGGTATGGCCGCTGTTGGCGCAGTGATAGGTGCCACGGCAGCCTTTATCAATCAGGGCAATGATCCCCCTGGCCAGATCCATGGTCCAGGTGGGAGAACCGATCTGGTCATCCACCACCGTCAGTTCTTTCTTTTCCTGCCCCAGCTTCAGCATGGTTTCCACAAAATTCTTGCCATGCAGGCCATACAACCACTGGGTCCGCACCAGCAGGTTGTCAGGGTTGATATCCACATTCAGTTCGCCAGCCAGTTTGGATTCGCCATAGATGTTCAGCGGTTGTTGCAGGTCATCCTCACCATAGGGACTGCCCTTACTGCCGTCGAAGACGTAATCAGTGCTGACCTGCACCAGCTTGGCCCCGATCTCACGGGTCACCAGGGCAAGAAAGGCCACCCCCTCACCATTGACCTGCATGGCGGTCTCCGGGTTGGTTTCACAGCCATCCACATCCGTGTAGGCAGCGCAGTTGATCACCACCTTGGGTTTCAGGGTGGTCAGTACCTGTTGCACTGACACCATATCGGTAATATCAATATCCGGCAGGTCCACTCCCCTGCCCCGCCCACCCAGCAGGCTCATCAGATCCTGCCCCAGCATCCCGTTTGCCCCCACCACCAGGATCATGCTGCACCTCCGTACTGCTGCTGGTAGTAGTCACGGTAGCTGCCACTGGTAACTTCTGTAACCCAGTGCTGGTTGGCCAGATACCAGTCAATGGTCTCGGCTATACCGGTTTCAAAGGTATAGGACGGAGACCAACCCAGATCCTGTTTAAGTTTGGAGGCATCAATGGCATAACGCCGGTCATGGCCGGGACGGTCCTTGACAAACGTGATCAGGCTGCGGTTTTCGCCCGGCTGTCTGCCTAGCTTACTATCCAGCAGGTCACAGACCAGATTGACAATAGCGATATTCTGCCATTCGTTATTACCACCGATATTGTAGACCGAACCTGGCTTGGCCCCCTTCAGAATGCATTCGATGGCTGCGCCGTGATCTCCGACGTGCAGCCAGTCCCGCACATTGCTGCCATCACCATAGACCGGCAGCGGCTTTCTGGCGATGATATTGGCGATCAAAAGAGGGATCAGCTTTTCAGGAAAGTGGTAGGGACCATAGTTGTTGGAACAGCGTGAAACAAGCGTCGGCATGCCAAAGGTCTCATGGTAGGCCCGCACCAGCAGGTCTGCGCCGGCCTTGGAGGCAGAATAGGGAGAGTTGGCAGCCAGCGGTGTCTCTTCTGTAAAAAAACCGGTCTCCCCCAATGAACCGTAGACCTCATCAGTGGAGATCTGATAATAGCGAAACTCCGGTACAATACCCGACTGCCAGTGTTTACGGCTTTCCTCCAACAGCACCTGAGTACCCAGTACATTGGTGCGGACAAATATCTCCGGACCGGTTATGGAACGGTCCACATGGGACTCAGCCGCAAAATGCACCACCGCATCAATCTTTTCTTCAGCCAGCAACGACGCCACCAGTACGGCATCACCAACATCACCTTTAACAAAGCGATAGTTCGAGCTGTGCTCAACAGCCGTCAGATTTTTCAGGTTGCCGGCATAGGTCAGGGCATCAAGGTTAATGACACGGCAACCGAGGTTCAACGGCATGAAGCGGTTGATGAAATTGGAACCGATAAAACCGGCCCCACCGGTCACCAGCAGGGCGGTGGGTTGAAACTGTTTCTCAGACATGGACTGTTCCTTAAGTGGAGTAAGCGGTTCTATAGCACAGAGAGGGTGTAAGGGGAAGCCCAGGGTTCATTACTCGCCCTCAGCAGCCAACCCGAATTTAGACAGTTTGTAGCGATAGGAGCGAAACGACATCCCCAGCAGATCGGCGGCCTTGGTCTTGCTGCCGCCTGATTTCTCCAGGGCCTTCACCAGATACTGCTTCTCCAGATTTTCAAGGGCCGGTTCCAGGTCGATCCCTTCATCAGGTATCTCAATTGCAGCATGCAGGTCAAAGCGTTTGATCGCCCCCCTGACCTGGGCGGGCAGACTATCCAGGGTAATCCGTTCACGGTCGAGCACTAGGCTGCGCTCAATGATATTCTCCAATTCCCGCACGTTTCCGGGAAATGGGTAGGCCATCAGGCATTTCAGTGCTTCCGAAGTGACAATCCCGCCGTTGCCGCAGTGCTTCCTGACCAGATGTTCAACCAACAGTGGAATATCCTCAACCCGTTCCCGCAGGGGAGGCATCACCACCTGGACGACATTGATCCGATAGTAGAGGTCCTCGCGAAAGGTTCCTTCCTTCACCTGTAGTGCCAGATCGCGGTTTGAGGCCGCCAGCAGACGCACATCAACCTTTTTGGTGGCTGATCCGCCGACCCGGCGCAGTTCACGCTCCTGGATCACCCGTAGCAAGCGGGTCTGCATTGCCAACGGCAACTCACCGATCTCATCAAGAAAAACCGTTCCGCCGCTTGCCTGTTCAAACAGCCCGGCCCGTTCTCCCACGGCACCGGTAAAGGCTCCTTTGACATGGCCAAACAGTTCACTTTCAATCAGATTTTCAGGAATTGCACCACAATTCACCGCCACAAACGGCTTATTTTTACGACTACTGCCTTCATGGATCGCCTTGGCTGCCAACTCTTTACCGGTGCCACTTTCGCCGGAAACAAGCACCGTGGTCTGGGATTCAGCAACCTTGCGCAGCAGATTAAAGACCTCTTTCATCCGCTGCGACGTACCGACAATACCGCCATATCCTTCACAGACACCGGCCTTTTCCCGCAGTTGCCGGTTTTCACGCTTCAGGTCACGCTTTTCCAAGGCGTTCTTAACCAGAATCTTGATTTCATCCACCTTAAACGGCTTGGCCAGGTAATCATAGGCCCCCAGCTTCATCGCCTCAACCGCCTGCTCGGCCGTTGAAAATGCGGTAATTAAGAGCACTGCAGTATCGGGCTTGTTCTCCTTAATCCGGGCAAGCAGCTCCAGGCCGCTTAAGCCCGGCATCTGCACATCAGAAATCACCAGATCAATATCCGAGGCAGCCAGTCGGGTAAGTGCGGTGGTTGCATCCGCGGCCGTCAGCACCTCATAACCTTCGCGTTCAAGCAGGATCGAGATGAACTCCCGCATGCTCAACTCATCATCAACGACCAGAATTCTGGTTCTCACCAGGCCCCTCCTCCATCATCGGCAGCAAAAGTGTCATCATTGTCCCCCCTCCATCACGGGGGTCAGCTTGTATCATGCCGCCATGCCCTTCAACAATCCGGTAGACCGTTGCCAGCCCCAATCCGGTTCCTGCCGGTTTCGTTGTCCAGAACGGCTCAAACAGATGCCGGCAGGTGTCCTCAGCCATACCACACCCTTGATCCAGAACTTTCAGGCAGAGCAAGGAAAAGGCCCTGCCGGCATCATCAGTGCCTGACTGCAGATCTGCCGAGACCACGAGCTCCCCACCATCCGGCATCGCCTCTGCTGCATTATGCAACAAATTCAGCAGCACTTGCTGCAACTGGTCACGATCAGCCCAGGCAGTCAGATCCTCTGCCAGATCCAGTACAAGCCTGATCTTGTCAAAACGGCTATCAGCCATCAGCAAGGCCTGTAAATCACTCACCAGATGATACAGGTTAAAGCGTTCAAAACGGGGAGGAGTCGGTCGGGCATAGGCCAAAAAATCAGTAATCAGGCCGTTCAGACGGTCCGACTCACGCATGACAATGGCAAGCAGCCTGGATTCATGCTCCCGCAGACTACCATGCTCTGCCAATAACTGTACAGACCCGCTGATGGCAGCGAGGGGGTTACGGATTTCATGGGCCATACGGGCTGACAGTTCCCCCAGGGCCGCCAGACGATCTGACCGTTTCAGGGCAAGCTCCATCTGTTTGAAGCCGGTCAGATCCTTGAGTGTTACAATCAGACCGGCAGTTTCTCCCAGCAGGTTCCTGAACGGCATGGTTGCATAGCCGATGGTCAGAGGAGTGCCGGTTGCCGGTCGATAATAAAACTCACCTTGCCCATGGTGCTCAAACGCCCCACTGCCAACCGGCAATGAAGGGAACACGGCACTGATCGGGCGGCCATAGGCATGAACCTGGGTCATGCCGGTCATTTTTTCAACATAGGGGTTAAAAACCCTGATAAGCCTATCACGCGTAATCGTCAGGAGACCACTTTCCAGGTTCTCCACAATGGTACTGTGCAGTTGTTTCAGCTCTTCATAGTTCACCTCTGTCAACCTGGCCCGCTCAGCCAGATGGCTCCCCATGATTGCTGCCAGTACAAACCCCACCAGGTGTAGAAAAAGGGTATAGAAAATCACCACATTTCCACGCTGCTGGGCAGTTTCCGGGCTCAGGCCGATATCTCTAAGCATACCAAAATACTGCAGGTCAACCATTGCTCCATACAAAATAATACAGAGAGCTGCGGTATACAGTGCCTGCTGCCGGTTCAGCAGCATACCGGCACTCATGATCGCCAGCAGATAGAGGAATGAATACGGGCTGGCAATACCATCCGTCAGCACCAGGAGCAGTGTTACAAACAGGATATCCCAAACGATTTGCAGCCGGGTAAGCGGGAGCAGCCAGCTCTGGCGGCGCAAGGCCGCCAGAGAGACCAGTGAAACACAGCAGGAAAGGACCATCAGTTCAACGACACCCCGAAACTGGATATCACTGATCGCTTCAGCATCACTCAGCTTCAAGATGATGGTTGACACCAGAAAGAGTACGACAACAACTATCCTGGCAAAGATAAAGAGCCGTAAACGACGCTCAGTTTTCATCAGTTAACCGCCAACAGCACCTGCCAGCTTAAAGATCGGCAGATACATGGCAACAACCAGTCCACCAACCGTGGTGCCCAGGAAAACCATCAGGAGCGGTTCCATCATGGCGGTCATGGCAGAGACAGCGTCATCCACCTCATCATCGTAGAAATCGGCGATTTTAGTCAGCATTGCATCCATGGCGCCTGTGGCCTCACCAACAGCAATCATCTGTACCACCATAGGAGGAAAGATCCCACAGGATTGCAGTGGTTCAGCCATGGTCTTACCTTCAGAAATGGCCTGACGGACACCATAGATGGCCTCTTCAACAATCTTGTTGCCTGCCGTCTTGGCAACAATCTCCAAGCCATCCATAATCGGCACCCCGGAGCTGACCATGGTACCCAGAGTGCGGGTAAACTTGGCAACAGCAACCTTCCGGATCAACGGCCCGGCAATTGGAGCCTTCAGAAACATGGCATCCATCTTTTTACGCCCACCTGGAGTGGCGTAATATTTTTTGATCGCCGCGGCAATGGCGAAGCAGCCGATAATGATAACTATTATATACTTCAACAGGAAATTTGAGAGCCCGATCACAAATTTGGTAGGGCCAGGCAGCTCTCCGCCAAAATCAGCAAACATCTTGGCAAAGGTGGGGATAACAAACACCAGAATCACCCCGACAACAATGACCGCGATTGACATGATCGTGGTCGGATAGACCATGGCCCCCTTGATCTGCTTCTTCAACTTCATGGCCTTTTCAATGTAGGCTGCCAACCGGTTGAGAATAGTATCCAGAATTCCGCCGATTTCACCGGCAGCCACTAGGTTGACAAACAGTTGATCAAAGGCCTTGGGGTGCTTGGCCAAGGCATCGGCAAAGGTAGAACCGCTCTCAACACTCTCCTTGACCCGCAGCAGGATCTCCTTGAATGCCGGCTTCTCCTGCTGTGAAGAGAGAATATCCAGACACTGCACCAGCGGAAGACCTGAGTCAATCATGGTGGCAAACTGACGGGTAAAGATGACCAGATCCTTGGTATCAATACTCCCCCCGCCGAACTTGGGCAGCTTGAACTGCATCCCCTTGGATTGGTCCTTTACCACAATATTCTGCAAACCGGCCTTTTTCAGCTGGGCTTCAACCGATGCTGCATCCGGCGCATCAGTGACCCCCCTTTGCACTGATCCGGTACGGGTTTTACCTTCCCATGAAAACTTTGGCATACTGTTCCTCCTTCAGAATCGTATCCGGTTATCGGCGTGGTTGCTGGCGCATCCCCATTGTTGGATTGTTGATCATCTGCCTCAATTCGTCAGGATCAGAGGTGCGCCCCATGGCATCATCAAGGGTAATCAGTCTCCGGGAAAAAAGTGAATAGAGCGACTGGTTCATGGTCTGCATACCGAATTTTTCCTGGCCAACCTGCATCTGGGAGTAGATCTGGTGGACCTTGTCTTCCCTGATAAGGTTGCGGATTGCAGGGTTCGGCACCATGATTTCGAGCGACATAACCCTGCCACCGCCGATCTTGGGGATCAGCGCCTGGGACATCACCCCTTCCAGCACAAAGGAGAGCTGGGCACGAATCTGGGTCTGTTGATAGGGGGGGAATACATCCACAATCCGGTTGATGGTCTGGGCACAGGAGTTGGTATGCAGAGTAGCCAGGCAGAGGTGGCCGGTTTCGGACAGGGTCAGGGCAGCCTCAATCGTCTCAAGATCCCGTAATTCGCCCACCAGTACGACGTCAGGGTCCTGACGCAGAACGTACTTGAGGGCGTTTTTAAACCCCTTGGTATCTGCTCCGACCTCACGCTGATTCACCAGACAGCCTTTATGGGGATGCAGATATTCAATCGGATCCTCAATGGTGACAATATGTTCTTTCCGGTTGATGTTAATGAAATCAATGATTGAAGCCAGGGTGGTCGATTTACCGCTACCGGTAGGCCCGGTCACCAGAATCAGACCACGGGGCTTTTCTGCCAGCTCCTTAACGACCGGTGGCAGACCAAGCTCTTCAAAAGACAAGATCTTGTAGGGAATAACCCGAAAAACCCCTGCCACCGCACCGCGCTGCACAAAGATGTTTCCCCGGAAACGGGATAACCCCTTGACGCCGAAAGAAAGATCAAGCTCGTTTTCCTCTTCGAATTTGTGTTTTTGGGTGTCAGTCAGCACCGAATAGCAGAGCTGCTTGGTCTCCACCGCATTTAACGGTGGTATATCGAGCTTTTGCAGCTTACCATCCACCCTGATTTGAGGCTGGGTATTGGTGGTGATATGAAGGTCAGACCCACCTGCTTCCACCAGGGTTTTCAGAAGTTCGTGAAGATTAGCCATGAAAGTGACTCCTTAATCGTCGGAAACCGTTACCCGCAAAACCTCTTCAAGAGATGTAACACCTTCTTTGATTTTGGTAAGACCGGACTGGCGCATGGTCTTGATACCGAGTCGCATTGATTCCCGTTTGATCTCAGCCGTGTTGGCTCCGTTGAGAATCAGCTCCCGGATCGGTTCGAGCATCGGCATGACCTGATAAAAACCGACCCGCCCCTTGTAGCCGGTATTATTGCAAGTCGGGCATCCCCTGCCTTTATAGCAGACATATTCAGGTGCCTCGTCCGGAGGTACACCAGCATCAATCAGGGCCTGGACCGGGATATCCTCCTTTTCCTTGCACTCACCGCAGACACGTCGAGCCAGACGCTGGGCTGTGATCAGGTTAACGGCAGAGGCCACCAGAAACGGTTCTATGCCCATATTAAGCAGACGGTTGATGGTTGCCGGCGCATCATTGGTATGCAGGGTTGAAAGCACCAAGTGCCCGGTCAGGGCGGCCTTGACGGCAATTTCAGCCGTTTCAAAATCCCGGATCTCACCGATCATGATGATATCCGGATCCTGGCGTAGAAAGGAACGCAGGGCTGCGGCAAAGTTCAGCCCGATATCTTCATGCATCTGCACCTGGTTGATACCGGCAAAGTTAAACTCAACCGGATCTTCTGCGGTGGAGATATTTTCCGTCACCTTGTTCAGTTCTGACAGTGCCGAATAGAGCGACACCGTCTTACCGGAACCGGTGGGGCCGGTCACCAGCACCATGCCGAACGGCTTATGGATCTCACGTTTGAAGTGAGCCAATGCATCCGGTTCATACCCCAGCTTGGTCAGGTCGGTCTGCAGGTTGCTCTTGTCAAGCAGCCGCAAGACGATCTTTTCACCAAAAAGTGTTGGAAGGCATGAAACCCGGTAGTCCATGTCCCTGCCGCCCCCCAGCTTGATCTTGATCCGGCCGTCCTGAGGCAAACGGCGTTCAGCAATATCCAGCTCAGCCATGATCTTGATCCGGGAGGTGATGGCATTCTTCAACTTCATGGGAGGTTTCATTACTTCGTACAAGACACCGTCTATCCGGTAACGGACCCGAAAGGTCTTTTCATACGGTTCAATATGGATATCACTGGCCTTCTTCTTAATGGCATCCATCAAAATCAGGTTTACCAGTTTGACAACCGGGGCATCCTCGGTGGCACGTTCAAGGGAAGAGACATCCACCTCTTCCTCGGTGTCCACCAGCTCCAGGTCCTCCATATCCAGGTTATCCATCACGTCAGCCAGAGAGGCAGACTGGTCATAATACTTATCGATGGCACCTTTGATGTCGGACTCAGCAGTTACAACCATCTCAACATTGTAGCTGGTCATGAACTTGATATCTTCGATGGCAAACAGATTGGAGGGATCACTGACCGCTACGATCAGGGTTGAGCCGGCCCGGTTGACCGGTATCAGGTTATATTTCTGAACAACTTCAGGCGGGATGATCTTTATGACAGCGGGGTCAATCTCATACTCAGCGAGACAGATGGTGGGAACGCCGTACTGGCGTGAGAGAAACGACACCAGATCAGGCTCTTTGATCAGACCCTGCTTGACCAGAATAGAGCCCAGCTTGCTCTGGCCGCCAGACATCTTCTGTTCCTGCAATGCAGCGCTCAGCTGTTCGCTGGTAATGATATTGTTTTTGACTAAAATATCGCCAAGGCGGCTCGTCTGCATGGGACTCCCGTCAAAAGGTTATGATAAAGCCGAGCGTAACGTGCGGATAGTAGCGGTCGGAATCGGATACTGTCAAGCCTTTGCTGCGCTGGACAAAAACGTCTGAAGCGCGGTTCGCATAACGCCTCTTGCTGCTGGAATGCCATGCCACAACTCAAACGCCAGCTCTCCCTGTGCAATCAGCATCCCCAAACCATTGACGGCCTTGACCCCTCGTTTGCCGGCATCATGCAAAAGCGGGGTCGATGAAGCATTATAGACCATGTCGTACACTTTAGCATGGTCAGGCAGAAGCGCAAGGGAGAGCCCCTCAATTTTTTCGCCCGCCAGTCCCAAAGAAGTGGCATTAATGACTAAATCACTCTGACGCAACACCTCTTCCTTTTGATCTCCCAGAGTGCATGCATGCAGCAGAATATGCGGAAAACGATCACGAAGCGAGGCAACCAAAATCTCTGCTGCCTTCAGACTTCGATTAAGCACCACAACGGAGCTGACCCCGGCACGACAAAGTGCCGCCAAGGCCCCGCAGGCTGCACCACCAGCGCCAACCAGCACAACACTGCTTCCGGCGACCGGACAACCAAGGTCCTCTGCCAGTGAGATGACAAGCCCATCTCCATCAGTGTTATGGCCAATCAGTCGTCCGCCCTGATTAACCACCGTATTAACCGCCCCTGCCAGAACAGCAGCAGGAGACAGTTCATCAAGCAATGCCATGATGGCGGTTTTATGAGGAATAGTCACATTGAAACCACTGACACACATGGCGCGCAGCCCTGAGATGGCTGCTGCTAGCTGATCAGGTGCAACGGCAAACGGGACATAGATTGCATCAATAGCAGCAGCCTGCAATGCTGCATTCTGCATCACCGGAGAAAGGGAGTGTGCCACCGGCCAGCCTACAATCCCGTACACCTTGGTTTTCCCGGTAACCACCGATTCAACGTTCATCTGTTCCTCCTGCTGGAGCGGGAATGGCATAACGTTGCCGCATCAGTTTCAATTTTTCCAGCCAATCCGGCATGATTCCGCCGGTCAGCTGCAGCAGGTGTCCAGCTTCCTTGACATGGCCCCGTCTGGCCAGCTCTTCGGCAGACTGTAAGAGACAGTAGGCGTGTATAACCAATGCCTTGTGGGAATCCATATCCGGTTGCCATCCTTTGGGAACGAGCCGATGCAGCACATAGAGCCCCCAGGCTGAAACCTCATCCTGTTGCCCTGCAGGGCTATCCTGAACCCAATAGACCATCCCTTGCTGAACCGGTTGCTGCTTGCGCCAATCCAGGGAATAGCGGGTTGAAAAATCCATCAGCAGCGGCCTCTGATGGCGGAGTTTCTCAACCAGATGTGCAAAAACCAGCTCACCAGTAGCTGTAGCAGCCTCTCTCTTGAATGCCGGTGCAAGACGCGGCAATTCACGCTGATACCAAGGGAAAACCAGATGGGGAATGTGAGCCAGATCAAGATCCTCTCTGAACCGTTCAACCCCTTGGAGGTACCAGAGAGGAAAGGCCCCGCTATCCCCCCAGGTAAACAAAACCGCTTCATCCGGCAGGGGGCGCAGAGTATTCAGCGCATAATCCTGAGCCAAGTAATTGTTATGTTGATCCTGAGATGCCAGATTAGATACCAGCTGCGACAGCGGAATCAGCAAGAAAAAAACTGACATCAACAGCTTATGCTGCAATCCGTAGTGTTCAGGCCTTTGAGCCGCACCTGCTCCCCGAGCTGCCAGAGCAAACAGTCCAATGGGGATAACAATCGCTGCCAACAGATAGAGGGGCGTGTAGAACTCCTCCGTCAGAAAAATTGAGTCTAGCTGGGGATTAAAGTACCCGGCAATGACCAGCCAAAAGGAAAGCAGGGTCACCAGCAGATAGACAAACAATGCGCGGTCTGCACGCCAACAGGCCCAGAGGCCAATCAACAACAAAATCAGTCCTATCCAGCCGAACTCATGGGGGATATCAAAAGCACCAAGCTGTTTCAATAGCAGACTGATATCGCGACTGTGCGGTTCCTCGGGATATCCTTTCCGCAACAGGTGCCAGAGAAAACGCGACAGGGCATCTGTATCCCCCCAGTTCTGCCGGGTATCAGCGGCAGCCCGCAGCGGCAGATACAATTGCACAGCGCCTCCAGCCAGCAACATCCCCACACTCAGCAACCACTCCCGCACCCGGCGTATTGACTGTGGAGCAGTAACCAGTATGAACAGAATGCAGCCGGGCAACAGCAATACAACGGTCTGATGAGCGCCGCTGGCCAGCCCGGCAAGAAAGGCCGTAGCATACCACCAGGTCGGCTGTTCATCACCACGCAGAAGGTTCTCACGCCAACGCAGCAAGAAAAACAGCATCACTGCGCTTATAAACGCCAGCAGCGGATATGGCTTATCATGGTTACTCTGCAGCCAGAGCCGCGGTGAGACGGCAAAAATAAAGGCACCGGACAGGGCTGTCAGATGCAGGACAAACCTGGAAAATCCGGCATCATTACAAAAATCTGTTTCCTGCAGCACCTTCCTGAGCAGATGATAGACCCCAAGACAGGCCAAGGCTGCCGAAACCGCTGTTGCCAGATTAACCTTGAAAGCGATGTTGCCGAACGGCAGCCAGGTAAAAGGCTTGGCATAAAGCAGAAAAAGAGGATAACCGGGGGAATGTGCAGAGCCGAGAAACTGTACAGCTGTGACAAACTCGCCACTGTCATAAAAGGTGATGCTCGGTGCCAGACACCAGAGATAGAGTCCAAACGGAAACAAAAAGGCCAACAGTGACCAGCCGTCCAGATAGCGGGCAACTCTTTCTATCACTGGTGCGCCCCATCAGGCACAGCCTGTTTTCGCATGCTGGCCAGTGAGACCCCCTGGGACCAGACATGATACAATCCGGCCAGTATAACCGGGAAAAAGCCAACCCCATGAATGACTAACGCAACGCTTACCGACTCGGTATCAGGCAGACCAAAGGCAGCAAGCCCGGTATAACAGGCCAGATGATAGGTACCGATATAGCCGGGGGCAGCTGGTACCATGACGGCAAAAACCAGCAACACCATAATAAAAAATGAAGCTGTCAACGGCAGATGGATCCCGAACCCGACTAGCACCAGATAGATCGGCAGGGTGGCACTAAGCCATATTAGGAGAGAACTGAGCAACACAGCAAATAGATCGGCGCTTCGGCGAGAGACATGCAGGCCACCGAGAAATGAGCCGGCCAGGGGAATACATTTCTCGGCAACGGCAGCGGGAAAAGGCTTCAACAGTTTTCCAAGCAATGCCAGTGTCGCAACTGGGCGCACCTTCAACAGCACCAGCAAGGCTATAACCACACTGTAAAAAATCAGTGTGGTAACCCCGCCGGCACGCAACACTGCTGCAGATTGCTCCATACCTGGCGGCAACTGGAGGGTCAGCAGCACCCCGGCCAACATCACCATTACACTGAAACCATCAAACAGACGATCAATCACCAGTGACGCAAATACCGCCGGTGCCTGCATCTGTTCCCGTTCTGCCAGCACCCAGGCCCGGATAAACTCACCCAACCGTGCCGGAAACAGATTATTAGCCATATACCCGATAATCACGGCAGGATACAAAGAGGACAGCCGTAGAGGACGTTCGTGTATCAGGAGATAGCGCCAACGGACGGCACGCAGCCAGTAACTAAGGAAAGTAAAGAGTACCGCAGCAGCCAGAAAACGCAGATCAAGACGTCCGAGAGCTTCAGCCAGCGAATGGAAGTCAATCTTGCGTAAAAGCAGTACAAGCAACAGTACACTGATGCCACTTCCCCCCCAGAACAACAGGCTGGAACGTTTCATCAGCGTTTCTCCGTCGGCAGTCCTGCAGCCAAAATACGTCTGGCAGAAGCCACATCAGCAGAAATCTGGCCTACCAACGCTGCAACATCAGGAAAGCGTATTATATCACGTATTTTCTCAACAAAGTGCACCACCACATCCTGGCCATAGAGGTCACTGCTAAAATCAAACAGAAACACCTCAATGGTATGCCGACCGCCTTCAAACGTCGGGTTAATGCCTATGCTGCAGGCCCCCATCAGCAGTTCCCCCAGTACAGAAACCCAGACCGCATAGACACCGTCTCCGGGAATCAGTTCATTGTGCGTCACAATATTGGCAGTCGGAAACCCCAGAGAACGGCCGATTTCACGGCCATGCACAACTTGGCCGCAAACCCGGTGGCAGCGCCCCAAAATCTGCAGCGCATCCACCACAGCGCCGTCTGCCACCAAACGCCGCACAACACTGCTGCTGAACAGCATGCCGCCATCACCAACCGGCTCTAGCACCTTCACATCAAAAGCAAGTTCTTGTCCCATTTGGACCAGAAACGGCTCATTTCCCTCCCGCCCTCTGCCAAAAGCATAGTCATGGCCAATGACCAGAAAGCGTACCCCTAGGCAGGCATGTAAAACATGACGGACAAAATCCTCTGCCGTAACTGCAGCAAATTCCCTGGTAAATGGAATTACCAACAGCAGATCAATGTCATTTTCGGCTATCAACTCACGTTTTTGTTCATCTGTCGTAATCAGACAGAAACGGCGGTTATCAGGTTGTAATACCCGCAGGGGATGGGGACTGAATGTCACCACAACAGAGGTGGCAGACAGTTCCTTGGCTCGCTCGGTAATCTGGCGGAAGATTTCTCGATGCCCACGGTGGACACCATCAAAATTGCCAATGGTAACGACAGATCGCTCAGCAAGCGGATGGGAAAAATCATTCGTTATGATGGTACGCATAGTAAACTGTATATGGCACAATTTAAGGCCTGAAACAACCCTGATACCTTGACAAATCCAGTCCCACGGTTCAATAATCTATTTTTCAGTCTGTATACACCATCATCACGGGAGCATCCCATGATTATTGAAAGTGATTTTCTGGTTATCGGCAGTGGTATTGCCGGACTTTCCTTTGCACTTCAGGCCGCTGTTCACGGCACGGTTTCCGTTGTTACCAAGCGAGAAATAGCTGAATCTGCAACCCGTTATGCACAGGGAGGTATCGCATCCGTCTTTTCAAGTGAAGATTCCTTTGATGCACATGTTGAAGATACCCTGGTTGCCGGTGCCGGCATCTGTCACGAAGATGTTGTCAGAATGGTGGTTGAAGAAGGGCCCCAGACTATACGTAATCTGATTGAGTGGGGGGTCAAGTTCACCACTACTCTTAAAGGTGATGAATATGACCTGACCCGTGAGGGGGGACATAGCGCCAGGCGTATCCTGCATGCTGAAGACATCACAGGGCGTGAGATCGAACGGGCGCTGGTGGAAGCCGTCAGACAAAACCCGAACATCCAGGTCTTTGAAGACCATATTGCCATTGATCTGCTGACCTGCGCCAAACTTGCCCGTCAGCCGGTCAGTGACAACTGCTGCCTTGGTGCTTATGTGCTTGACATCAAAGAGGCTCGGGTTAAAACCTTTTCAGCAGGGGCAACCCTGCTTGCCAGTGGTGGTGCCGGCAAGGTCTATCTCTACACCTGCAATCCAGATGTAGCCTCCGGTGACGGTGTTGCCATGGCCTATCGTGCCGGAGCAACAGTTGCCAATATGGAATTTATGCAGTTCCACCCTACCACGCTCTTTCATCCCAACGCCAAATCGTTCCTGATCTCCGAAGCGGTTCGAGGGGAAGGGGCGATACTCAGGCGCAGGGATGGCACTGCCTTTATGGAAAAATACCATCACCTGAAGGATCTTGCTCCACGTGACATTGTGGCACGCGCCATTGACAATGAGATGAAAACCTATGGCGATGACTGTGTCTATCTTGACATCACCCACGAACCTGCTGAAGTAGTCAGAAACAGGTTCCCCAACATTTACCAGACTTGCATGGAGTTTGGCCTGGACATGACGAAAGATTGGTTACCGGTGGTCCCGGCAGCCCATTACCTCTGCGGTGGTGTCCAGGTTAATACCCATGGGCAGACAGATGTACGCGGTCTATACGCCATTGGAGAGGTTGCCTTTACCGGCCTGCACGGTGCCAACCGTCTTGCCAGCAACTCATTGCTGGAAGCAGCGGTCTATGCCAGTAAAGCAGCAGCACATGCGATTGATGCCCTAAGCACAAGCCCGGTAACAAAACCATCTAAACTTCCAGAATGGGATTCAGGCACCGCAACCAATAGCGATGAAATGGTCGTTGTCTCGCAAAATTGGGACGAGATACGACGTTTCATGTGGAATTATGTCGGCATCGTACGCAGCACAAAGCGGCTTGAACGAGCCATGCGTCGGATACAACTGATTCAGGCTGAGATCGAAGAGTACTACTGGAACTTTATCGTCACCTCTGACCTGATTGAGCTGCGCAACTTGGCAACCGTTGCTGAACTGATCATCACCTGTGCACAACAGCGAAAGGAATCACGCGGACTGCACTACACAATCGATTACCCAGAGCGTGATGAACAGAACGGCAAAAAAGATACTATCGTTAAAAAATCATTCTGAGCGAGGCGCCAGTGAACATCAATGAAACCAGAATGCGCATAGATTTGCTGGACGATGTTTTACTCAGGATTTTCAATGAGCGCGCACGACTGGCACTTGAAATCGGGCATTACAAAAAACTGCTGGATCTGCCAGTCTACGATCCGACGCGTGAGAAAAAGATTTTTGCCCGGATGAAGAGTGACAATCCCGGTCCATTGGACGACGGGGCCATAGTACGGCTTTTTGAACGGGTAATTGATGAATCACGGCGTTTGGAACGGATCATGACCCAGCAGGAGGGACAGGAAGAATGCTGATTATTACAAAAAAAAATGCCCCGGAAGAGGCACTGGATCATGTAAAGGAATACTTGGTTACTAACGGTTTTGATTTCCACCAGTCAACCGGTGCAGACCGTACAATCATCGGCGTAATTGGTGATACCCACACATTGGAAGAACCCATTATTTCCGCCATGCCTGGCGTCCATCAGGTGGTCAGGATCAGGCCTGATGATCTATAAACTCAATTTCAATTTAAGCTAAAGCAACAAACAGGGGTACAATTGTGCCCCTGTTTGCATTAAAATCAACTTCTTAATAGCTACTAAAAATAAATAACATTAATGTAACCTATTTTACCAGTTGCATCAGTAACAGTGATTTGAGCTGATTTCTGAGTTGCACCACTAAGCGGATTAGCGGCTAGGTGCAGTGTAATAGTATCACCGACAGTCGAATATGTAAAATCTGCAGCTGCGCTTGAGGTAAGAGCATAAGGAGCTGTACCACCTGTAATTGTTATACTCCTAGCTGTCGCAGTAGTATCAGTGGCTAAAAACGTCAATAGACCTAAAACAGGAGTAACAAAGAGACTTGTGTCCACGGCATTACAGGCAATACTCTGGCCTGTGTCCTCTTTGGCAGTAAATTGGACTGAAGCCTTATATTGGTATTGTCCTATTGCAGCAGGATAAACAGGCGCAGTGTAAATTACCGGCACGTTTTCCCAGTTAGCACTTCCAGCAGCAGGCAAACTAATTGATAAGGGAGCATGCCAGGGTGCTATCGGTACAGTTGCAGGCCCAGCCAGTTGGGTAAATGATATAGTAGCACCTGTTATAACCGCAGCACTTGGCGTCACTCCAGTATAAGCCGTTGACAGAACAGTATAGCTAAATACTGCATTAGCCAGCATGCTTGTAGAATCAGTATAAACAATCGTAGATGTACCTGTTTTTGAGGTTGCTGTTAAATAAACCGTATTACCTTTACCATCGGTATTCGTTCCGCCACCGCACCCTGCTAGCATTACCCCGCACATCAGTAAAACAGCTATATGCAGCATTTTCAATCTATTATTCAACATAATCTACTCCTTTCAGACACTACAAGTATTTACCAGTACAATAATATCATGAATTTGTGTTTATAATTCGAGGTGTTATAAAGATCAGCAATTCATTACGATTTCGCTTTGTTTCATTGGACTTAAACAACCCACCCAGCCAAGGAACTTCACTCAAGAAAGGTACACCATCATCATTATTGGATTCTGATTCGACAAAGATGCCGCCAATGACTGTTGTCTCACCGTCCCGTAACATCATCTCTGTAGTAGCCTGTTTTTTGTTAATTGCAGGTGGGTTTCCCGTTGAGCCAGGAGAGTCATTTTTTGCATCAATTTTCATTACAACCGTACCATTCGGGTTAATGTGCGGAGTTACTTCAAGAGCAAGTGCAGCCTCGACAAACTTAGTCTCAACTTTGTCAGATGTTGAAGCAGTATACGGAATTTGTTGACCTTGTGTAATTTTTGCTGATTTGTGGTTAAGGGTTGCGACACGTGGGGTAGAAACGATCCTTACCAGACCAGCACTGACAGCAGCGTTTAAACGCAGATCGAGCTTGATGTTACTGCTGAGTGTACCAAACGAAATGCCTGCAGCTGCACCAGGATTGCCACTGACTCCGCTTGTTGTAGGTGCAGTTGAGGCAAGTCCGCCAAAGTTTGTATCCATCGAGTTAATGCCGGCGATAGCTGCTGAACCGTCGCGGTAGTGGATACCCCAGTTAACCCCCAAAGACTGGGTGAATGTTGACGATGCCTCAACAATGCGAGCCTCAATCATGACCTGCTTTTCAGGCACATCAAGGCTGGCAAGAATCTTGCGCATGTCATCAACAGCAGACTTAACATCTTTAACAATTACTTTATTCGTGCGCTGATCTTGGGTAATTAAGCCACGGTCGGTTTTGATGGAGTTGAATTGAGAAACAATACTGCCAAGATCAGCATAGTTAACATCAAACATTGCGGTCTGAAGAGGTTCGCTCTTCAAGGTAGATTTGCGTATTTCCATCTCTTCATCAAGCAAGGACTTAAACTTACCCTTACCACGAATGAGGACAATTGTACCTTCTTCACGTTTATCTAGTCCCTTGGTGTCAAGGATAATATCAAGTGCCTGATCCCAAGGCACATTGACCAGCTTGAGGCTGATAGTACCGGTTACCTCATCACCTAACACAAAGTTTTTGTTACTCACCTCTGACAACAGCTGAAATATTTTCCGCACTTCTGCATCAGCAAATTCAAGTGTAACTTTACGACCAGTGTATCGAACTTTACCTGATGCAGGGGCTGGCTGCTCAGCCACTTTTTCAATCTGCTCACCAGCACTTGGGGCACTTGAAGCATTAGTTGACGAAGCCTTCTGGGCCGTTGCCCCCTTGGCAGGTTCCACTGATTTAGTCAGTGTTGCAGGATGTTTGATGTCTAGATAGACCAGATCAGCCTCACGTCGCAACTCGTATCCACTGTCCATTTTGAGGGCAACTCTGACAAGAATGTCATTGCCGGTTTTTGTTTTCACCTGCACCGGAGTAATCCGCAGAACCGGCGAGGCAAACTCACGCGCTTCGAGTGAGCGTTGAAGATTACGTGGCAGCTGCGTATTCTTTATTCTGAAAGAAACTGAACCAGAGCTCTTAACAGGCTCTTCAATCTGTGGTGATCCAACCACCTTTACCGTTACCCTGCTTATATCTCCCAAAACCTGAAAATCGAGACTTGCTACTTGAGCAGAAGTATTAGAAGAGACCTCTTTGGAAACTGATGTTGCCTGCTCTTTGACTGGAACGGTGACGTTACGTTTTTCTGGCTGCGTGTCCGCGGCAACTGCAGGCTGTTGTTTCTCACTATTTTGAGCAGCAAACAGCACCATGAGTCCCGTCGGAGTCTTGTCAAACGAAGCTTCCGGCAAAACACCATTAATTGCATCAAATACAACCCTGACTTTATCCGGGTAACTGCCGACACGAGCTGTGGAAACTCCAGCAGCATTCAGTTGTACCAGCTTGTTAGGCATATTCAACTTTGCGTTGAGAATATCCACGACAACCCGTTCAGGCTTGTTCAAACGGAACGTTTTGTAGTCTACAATTGGTGTTTGAGTCACAATGGCAATGCCGCCAGCCTGAGCAACAACATCAGTTATCACCGGCATAACGGTTTCATGAGTAGCCCTCGGCGCTACTTCTTTTGTGGTTTCAGGCTTAGGTGACACTGGCGCGGGGGCAGCCTCTGTCTGTGCTACCGTTGTTGACTCTTGTTTTACAGGGGGTACTGTAACGTCAGGTTTAAAACCGGGAAAACTAATCCTTAACTCACCTATTTTATCAGTGGAAGGGGTAATAACTGGGTCAACATCCTGAGCAAGGAATATTTCCATGCGGGTTAACACACCAGCATCAGTATCAAAGCGTTTGAAGGTCACCCCTTTTACCGGCCCCTTGTCAAACTTACTTTCTGCAAGAGAATCAACCGGTATCGCTTGAGAAAAATCTACAACCAAACGCTGTGGAGCAGTTGTTTTATAACTGGTATAGGTTGGAGGCACTGAGGCTGCAACAATCAGTTCAGCACCGACGCCGTCCCCTTTCATCTGCAGAGACTGAATCATTACTGGAACTGAAGCACTCTGTACAGTATCAGTTGCAGCCACTCCTGCCCCGACACCAATAGCGACTGTTAGTGTGGTACAAAGCGCAAAGGCAACCACAGGCTTCATGTTAAGTATACATTTCATCGGGAACACTCCTTACGGTTTCCGCAGCAAGGGAATTCGGATTGTCTCTTTGCGTATTTTGTTGTTTTCATCATGAAACTGCTCAACAACATCTACGCCAGAACTCTCAATACGGGTTATTTTACCCTCATTTTTTCCAATCGTCATACCAACCTTCAAAACATACCCTTTACCAGCTGGATCAACCACCATCGCCTTGTTACCCTTAGGATCAGCAACCGTGCCAATCAAACGGAACTGAGAGACATCAAAACTATGCAACGGCAGTAGCGGTCTGAATTCTCGTTTTTGCCTGCTCAACTCAGCCTGTGTCGCTACCTTTACTGCTATATGGGGCTTAAACGGATCCTTTTTAGTGCTGAAATCAAGCTGGTTAGTTTGAGCAGGAGCCATTTTAACTGAACTGACAGCTTTCTGCACAACTATCTTTGGCTGATTGACGACAGGTCCTGCCGGAGCAGGAGGAGGTGGTGGTGGTTGCTGTGTCTTTTTACAACCGGCCTGTAACATCATCAGGCCAGCCAACAGAATCACCAGCCAACTCATGGGTATGACGCTATTTCTTTGGCGTGTTCTTGTCATTCTTAATCTCTTCCTTGCCAAGGAACCGGAATGTAGTAGCAAGACAGTTAACCCTGGTCATCATCCGGTTATTGACACTTCTCACCTCAGCAAAATCAACATTGGTTATATTGACAATTCGTGGAAGGTTAGCTACAGCGGCAAAAAAATTGGCAACGCTGAAGTATGATCCTGAAATAGTGATGTCAACCGGCACCTCAGCATAAAAATCTTTAACCACTTCGGGTTTAGGCCTGAAAACAAGAAAATCAAGACCGGCATTTTTACCAGTGGCTGTAATACTGGTTAAAAGTGATGGGATTTCTTTCGAGTTAGGCAACTCTGTCAACGCTTTTTCAAGCTCAAAATTCAAATCATTATACTCTTTTTGTATTTTTGGCAGGTTGATGGCGATTTTTGTTTTTTCCTCAACCTCAGCCTGAAGTTGCTGGTGTTGAGCCTTCAGCTCTGCCAGCATCTTATGTTTGGGAAGATACAGGAAGTACACCAATGCAGCCGCTTCAATCAGTACTACTGCTACCAGAATGGCAATCTTTTGTTTATTCGGCAACTTCAGTAGCTGTTCAACTCTAGGATCCATAGCCAGTACCTTTAACCAGTCTGTTGTTGTGCTATTTTTTCACTGGTTCTGTGGTTGGTTTTGTTGATTCTATCTTAAATGTCAGATCAAAACGCTTTAACTTCGCACCACTAACATCTTTTTGTTCAGAGACAACAAGGTCAACCTTCTCATACTCGGGTGAAGCTTCCAGGGCACGTATAAATTGAGCTATCAGTTCTTCGTTATACGCAAGACCGCTAATCCTGATCTCAGACCCAGCCTCCTTATAACTTTCAAGCCAAAGTTGATCAGGAGTCACATCACTTAAGGTAGCCAATCGTGTTGCAGGTCCGGTCTTGTTCTTTCTTAGTTCAGTCAACACATCAAGCTTTTTCTTGACTGCATCTTTTAGCTTTTTGATTTCATCAAGCTTGCCAATCTTGGTTTTTAATTCACTAATTCGTTCATTTGCTTTAGCAATATCTTTCTGTGTCCCAGAAATCTGCCCCAGCTTTACCAGCCAGAGAGCCACCACAACAACCAAAACGACTACGACGCTGGCTCCAAGAATGAATAGCTGTTGGAGTGCGGTCTCCTTCTTTTTTGCGGCGCGAACCGGGAGTAAGTTTATCCTGATCATTTATCCCCAACCCTCCGTATAGCCAACCCCACGCCAACCGCCATCAGGGGAGCAATCTCCTGAAGGTACTCAGGATCAAAATCCTTCTCGCTGAATTTTATCCGCTCAAAGGGATTCAGCAACTCAACGTCCATTCCCAGTTTGGCAGAAACGGCTTCCTTCAAACCCGCCATCTTGGAACAACCACCACACATGCTGACACAGGTAATCCGTTCCTCGCCTGAAGCAGTTGAGTTATAGAAATCAACCGACCGCCTGATTTCCTGAGCCAGCGAGTCATTTACCCGGCCAATAACATCTGCCAGCGGGCCGCCCTGCTGTTCTACAGCCAGCATCTTCATGGTTTCAGCTTCCTGTGCGCTGACCCCAAGCTGTTTTTGAATCTCCTCGGTGTACTGGTTGCCCCCCATCTGCACATCGCGGGTAAACAGGGAGGTTTCCGCCTTAACAACATTGATATTCATCACACCGGCACCAACATTTACCAGTGCCCGGACTTCGTCGCTCACCTCAGTATTAAGCTCAAATGCGTTTTGAACCGCAAATGAATCAACATCCATAACGTTCAGACTTAAACCGGCGTCATTAAACACAGCAACATAATCGTTAATAATGTCTTTCTTGCTGGCCACCAAGAGGACCTGCACCTTTGATGGGTCGATAGCATCCGGTCCAAGTATCTGGAAATCAATATGCACATCCTTGATATCAAAGGGGATGTACTGTTCTGCCTCCCAGCTGATCTGATCTTCCAGCTCCTCGGAGGTCATGGCTGGCAAGGTTATTTTACGGATAATCACCGCATTACCGGAAATGGAGCAGGCTGCGTCCTTTGACTTTATCCCCAGACTCGCCACGAGGTTTTTAACTGCGTCGACAACAGCCGCAGTATCCATCAGACTATTATCAACAATCGCCTCTGGAGGCAGTGGCATTATCGCCGCATTCAGTAGCTGGTAGCCTTCTCTGGTCTGCCAGAGCTGAACCAGCTTGACTGAGCTTGAGCCGATATCGATGCCGACGAGGTCTTTTTTCTTTTTAAATAATCCAAACATGACCCGTACCTGTCATCCCTGTTCTTGGAACACCTTATCCCGGTCTTCCAGCGTATAGCCGAGAGCCAAAATGATCTTGCGCATCGTCTCAAGTCGACAGCTTTCACCGCGTTCTATCCGATCAATGGTGACCGTGGAAACGCCAGCCTTACGTGCAAGCTCGGACTTGCTCATCAACTTTTTTTCTCGCAGTATTTTTACGTTGTTTGGTGTTTTCATAAGTATCTCACAACTCTGACAAGTTGTGTCCTATTTAGCGCGTTTTTGTTCTTTGTCAACAAATTTTATAAAATTATATAAAAATAAAAAAAATGGCACTAGATAGTGTGCCATTACAGAAACCAAAACACAATATACATAACTGCCAGTACAGACGGTTACTTGATGCAAACCCTCCGAACTTCATGAATATCCGTCAAACCTTGCAAAACTTTCAAAATGCCATCCTGCTTAAGACTGGTCATGCCATCCTGTATCGCCTGGAGACGGATATCATCAGTATCAGCACGCCGCTTAATTAAATATTTGAGATGATCGCTGGCATCTAGTACTTCGTGAATCCCCAGTCGCCCATGATAACCGGACTGCCCGCACTGCTCACAACCATGTGCTCGCGCCAAGGTAATACTTTTTTGATCTATGCCGGTAAGCGCAAAGGCATCACGTCCATACTCTTCCAACAGCTCATCCAGCTCTGTTTGAGTCGGCACATACGCTTCCCTGCAATGCGGACACAACCGCCGAGCCAGGCGTTGAGCCAAAACGCACAGCAATGAATCTGAAAAGCTGTATGGGTCCAACCCGATCTCCAACAGGCGGGAAACGGTCTCAGGGGCAGAGTTGGTATGCAGAGTAGAAAACACCAAATGGCCGGTCAACGAGGCTTCCACCGCAATGCCAGCTGTTTCTTCATCCCGCATTTCACCAACCATGATCACATCAGGGTCAAGACGCAGAAACGAACGCAACGCAGATGCAAAGGTAAAGCCGATTTTGGGGTTGATCTGCACCTGACGCAAACCGATTTGCGTGATCTCAACCGGATCTTCCGCAGTCCAGATTTTACGGTTTGACGAGTTGATCATAGCCAAACCTGAATGCAGCGTGGTGGTCTTACCAGAACCGGTGGGCCCAACCACCAGCACCAGACCATACGGACTTTGCAAGCAGCGCTCAAAAACCAGTTGATTGCGTTCGGTCAGCCCCAATTGATTGAACGATATCGGTTCACCGCTGGTCAGGATGCGGATAACGACATCTTCAAGCTGTCCCACCGTAGGCATCGTGGCAACCCGCAGTTCGATATCAAGAGGTCCGAACTTCTTAAAATCGATCTTACCGTCCTGCGGCCTGCGCCGATCAGCAATATCAAGGTCTGCCATGATCTTGATCCGTGAGGGAATGGCAAATTTATATTTATAGGGGATTTTCTGGTAGACCAGACATTGCCCGTCAATCCTGATACGGACCGTTACATCACGTTTACCCGGATAGGGTTCAATGTGGATGTCAGATGCCTTCTTCATATAGGCGTCATATATGATCTTGTTAACCAGTTTGACAATAACGGAGTCTTTTTCCGTTACCTTGCGGACCTCCTCCTCGACCTCCGGCTCATCGATGGCTGAGGTCTTGTTCAACAACTCGGAAATACTATCCGGCACCAGATCGAGGTTTACCTCATCCATGGCACTGCTGCTGGTTGAAAGATCGACCCGATAGAGCATTTTAAGGGCACGCAGAACACTGGCTTCAGAGGCGATTACCGAGATGATCTTGAGACGAATATTATCCTCAAGCTGCCTGATATCATGATGACGTAACGGTTGCGACATGGCCAGCGTCAAGGTATTACCGATCATTGAAATCGGCACCAGCATGTGTTTCTGGGCATATACCGAACTGATGTAGCGGGCTAGACCGGGGTCGAGGCTAATGGAGTGAATTTCAACATAGGGCAGGTCATATTGCGCTGCTACAGACCGGGCCAGCTGTTCTTCATCAATAAAGCGCAGCTTCAACAAAGCCCGTTCAAGCGGGATATCATTCTGTCGGCTCAACTCACGGGCCTGGGAAAGCTTCTGTTGATCAATCACACCTTCCTTCAACAGAATGTCAGCCAGCTTGCGACGTTTATTCTTCTGATCCAGCACCAATGACAAGTCACTCTCCCGGATGTACCCCAGACGGCATAAAAGCTGCCCAACGGTCTGATCCGGAAACATTTTCTGCATTTCAAGTGCTTCACCCAGCTGTTCCTGGCTGATATGCCCCTGCTCTATCAGCAACTCTCCAAGACGTTTGGTAATCATGTCCGCCCTATCGTTCCTGCACCTGATAACCATGATCGTACAAAAGCTCACGCATGGCAGGCTCAATCGGCCGGTCTGTCAGCATGACAGAACCACCGCCTGACACCACATTTTCAAACATAACCCCTGACATTTCAAATGAGTACTGGCCTCCAGCTCCTAGCATCAGCTGATGGATTGAATAGCGTGAAGGCAGATCCATGCGAGACAGCAACTTGCTTGCCACCGTATTAAAGGTATCGCGGGATTCAAGGATGATAACCCGGTATCCTTTGGTTTCAAGAAGTCGAAACAGGGTATAGGTAATCGGATCACCGGTGAATCGAGCCACCACATAACGGCGACCACCGCGTTCAAAGTAGCGTTCTGCGGCAACAGAAAGGCCGATACCGGTTTCTACAGTCCTGAACAGCTCAACACGCTTATTACGCTCTGCAGGCACAGCCAGGGTTTCAAGTAGCAGATCAACAACCTGTGTCTGGTCATGGGAAACAGTACGGACTACCCGGTGACGTAACGGGATCGGAGAAGCTGGTTGTCCGGCAAACGGCTCAAGCAGTTTGACCCCCTGCCCCTTCAGGTATTCAGTCAAGCGCTGGGGAAACCCTTGCCGGGCAGCACTGATCAGTATCACCTCATTACGCATGACGCTCTCTGCACTTTGCTCAACCTTAAAATCACTGCGTACCTTCAGCTGAGGATCTTTGCCAAAGGTCATTAACGGTTGTTCTTCAACCGAATAAAAACCTCCCGATGCCAGAAGTTCTCCCAGGAACCGGCGCCCATCTGCAGGAGAAGCCGTTATGATGCGGATGCCCGGATCTTTTTCCTGAATCAGTGTGCGCACCAGCGGAGGCAGCGTCCCGCCGGTATCCAGCAGCAACGTACTGCCATCAGCAGCCTTGAGCAGAGGATAGCGATTCGGGTCGATTGCAAGATCAAATGCTTCAGACTTGAAGTTCAGTGACTGCGGTGCAGGCAGAGCCGTCGGGACCAGTTTCTCCCAGAATGCACGTATCTGCTGCTGGTCAGGGACTGCATCTGAACCTGTTGTTGCCAACTGCAGGACTGAACCGGGCTGTTCCTTTTCAGCAGCGTTTTTGTGCAGCGCAAGTGCTCTGCGATGAGATTTGGCTAACCGCCGGGATCTCTTGCTGGCTGACTTTCTGCCCTCCTCGGCACTGACTGTCTTCTTCTGAACTTGTGCGGGATCCAGCTCAAATCGGGGATCCATGGCCCAACAGCCGGTTGACAGAAGGTCGGTAATCAATAGTAGAGAGAGTAGTGACAGCAAAGAAAGACGCAATAATATCATGGCAGGTAATATCCTCATAGCGTACGTGCAAATACAAAGGCCTTGATCGGCCCATCTGCTTTTGAACGATAAATCAGCACGTCACCCTGACCGGAAAGTGTCGCGCGCTCAAGCCACACACCCGCCTTCTGTTCCTTGCGGTCAATGTGAAACTGATCATTACCGGCCAGTTCACGCAAGATCTGCTTCAGCTCTGCAGGGGCTATCGCGCCGTCTCCAATGACGAGCACTTGTAGCGCCTTCAATCGCCCATCAGCATGAAACAGACGGTAATCCCGCTGCTCTGATTGGTAACGGGACCAGCCCGGTTTTTTACTGGAGTAGGCAGCATCACGTCCTTTCACAGGAATAAATGAAGGGAGCGCATCCGGTTTTTGTACCGCTGGCCGTCCGGCTGAACTGACAGCCGGCTGCACCACCTGCGGCTGTGGTTGAGCCGACGGCAGCTGCTGTTTGCCAGCAGTCAGAGGCGCCTTGGGGGTTCCTCCCCGCTTCTTCATCCAAAACAGCAATAATCCAGCCAGCAACACGAGCACTACCGCGCCACAAACTCGCCAGACCAGGCGCTTGCGGCTACGGTAGTCTTCCTCAAAGGCCTGCAGCAGCTCTTCCACCGGCAGCGATTCATCATCGGGCTCAACCGGTAAATGCCTTTGTTCAGGTGGCGCAGGTGGGACTTGATGGATCTGCCGGACAGACCGCTGCTGTACCGGCTCCACTAACGGTTTGCGTTCAAGCACCGGAAGTTCGACAGGCGCTGCCATCTCTGACGGCACAGACTGCTCAGTTCGTGCGGCATCAGGCTCGGCTGGAGGTCCACCAGGCGGATGGCGCTCGATCAGGATGTCTGAAAACGAAGTGGAATCAGGCTCCAACGTTGGCAATGGTGGAGCGTTACGGGGGTTAAAGATAGAGGTTTCAGCAATAAAATCATCAACCAGTTGGTCCGCCAGATCAGGATCTGCAACGGGTTCGGGCTGTACCGGTTCCGGCTCGGGCGGTGCACTGTACACCATGTCCCATTGTTCACCCAAGAGAGACTGTAACGCCTTACGCAGATTTTCACAGACCACGTCAAAGGGGGCGTTAAGATCAACCAGATGATCGAAAAGCCCCGGCAGAAGGCGAGCTTTAGCGTTCCCCTCATGCATCAGTACAAAACTGGGAGCTCCATTTCCCAGCAGCAACTGGATATGACGCGCCACGCTCTCACCGGTTACACCGGCAATCTGGTCCTGGATACAGACCGTTACCGGACGTTTCTCAAAGACGTCCTTCAGACCGTGGTCAAAATCTTCAACCACATCAATGCGGATCTTAAGGATCTGTTGAAAGTGTACCCGCAGCAGCTCTGCCCGCGGACTATTGGATATGAAAAGCAGATTGATCATGCGCACCTGTTTTCTTAGAAAGATCAGTCTTTTTTACATGGGGGGCCAACACTTGTCAACACAACCAGGCCTAGAGTTTTTTGATGCACACTCTCGCACGCATCATCTGTTGTTGTTCACCATGCAGACAGCGAGAGACAACTGCGGGACACTCGTCATGTTGGGACAAATTCAAGCATCCCCTCCGTCAGCCTCTACCCTGGTTAATGGCCGTTGTAAAACGGCCGCCAGTCATCTGGCAGCTCATCTCCGCGCAACCACCGGTTCTCACACGCTTTTTCTTACAATGCGGTAATATATAGAGATACGTTCCCTATCGCATCCATCGGCCTAAACTATTATTTTGTATTACTATACTATCCCACTCATGTTTTTCAATGCACCTGATGCAAATTTACCATAGCAAACAAACAATTGACAGCATACTGACAATCAGTACAATGATTTTATTTGAGTCAGTGGAGATCACACCCCATGTATGAAATAGAAAAAAGCATCGGCTTTTTGCTTGCCAAGGCACATCAACGCGGCTGGGCACTCTTCTCCGAAGAGATCGGGCGCTATGACCTTACTCCTCCCCAATTCAGTGTTCTGGCCTTTCTCTGGAAACAGGACGGGCTGACCCAGACCGAACTGTCCGACAAAACCCAGATAGACCGCACCACCCTAGGGGGCCTGATCGATCGGCTTGAACGGCAGGGAATGGTGGAACGCAAACCCCATCCTCAGGATCGGCGGGCTCATCTGGTCTTCCTGACAGAGAAAGGCAGCAGCCAATCCGGAGAGTTAAGCTGTCTGGCAGGTAAGGTGCTTGAACGTTTTGTCTCAGGACTAACGCCTCAGGATCAGCACGAACTGACACGTATGCTCGATATCCTGCGAAAAGAAAGGAACTGACATGCGGATGTTGCTTTATAGCATGATGCTGTGGCTGATGCCGGCCAATCTGGTTGCCGCCACGCTCAGCCTTGATGATTGTCTCGCTCGAGCCAGAAATCACAATCCGGCATTACGGGTTGCCCGCAAGGATGTTGGTATCGCCCATGAATCGATCAGGCAAACTGATGCAGCACTGTTCCCCCGTGTTGATGCACAGGGCGGTTACACAGCCCAGTTGGAGGCCCAGGCCATGAAAGTTGCCGGGCAGGTCATGGAGACCCAGCAGCCTGCCTACCTGTTCGCCAGTCTGGGCATCAACTACACCCTGTACGACTTTGGCCGTCGAGAGGCCCGACGCAGCAGCAGCAGATTAAATCTTGATGCTATAACATTCGGCCTGCGCAATCAGGAGCAGGAAGTCTCCCTGCAAGTGGTTGAAAGTTACTTTGGTATTTTGGAAACGCAAAGAAATATTACCGCAGCCACAGAGGAGCTTCAGACCGTAGAAGAACACCGCCGGGTCGCCCAGGCGTTGTATGACGCAGGTTCGGTTACCCGCAATGATCTGCTGCAGGCCGAGGTGAGACTTGCCAATGCCCGTCAACAACTGCTGGCGCGCAGGAATCTGCTTGAAAACCAGTACCTGATTCTTGGTTTCCTTACTGGAATACCAGCTGCTGAGCACCCACAGCTTGCTGAACCGGCCCCTCTTGTACAACCGCACACAGCACCAGACCGTTCAAAGGCAATCCGCCAACGTCCCGACCTTCTTGCCCTGCGCAAGGTGGTAGAAATGAGTGAGCAAGGGGTACGGGAGAGCCAGAGCGCCTTTTATCCGGAACTGTTCAGCCGGCTCTCCCTGGACTACCTTGAAAACAACAAACTGCGTGAACAGACCATCTATGGCGCCACTGTGGGGATAAAGATCAACCTGTTTGATGGTTTTGCCTCAACCGCCACCCGCAGCAAGTCGGTTGCAGCCCAAAGCCGGGCCACCGAACAACTGCGCTTGGCAGAAGAACAGGCACAGCTTGAAGTTGCTACCAGCGCCAATGATCTGCAGGTCGCGTTTGAGCGGATAGCCGTAACCAAAGAATCAATCCGGCAAGGCGAGGAGAACCTGCGCATCAACCAGAATCGCTACAAAGAACGGGTGGGTACTGCTACTGAGGTGCTGGATGCCCAGACCTTGTTGACGCAGGCCAGGACAGAACACTATCGGGCACTCTATGACTACCAGCGTGCCGCTGCACGTTTGCGCAAAGCCACTGGCGACCTGTAAGGAGTTTTTCTATGCATGAAGAAGACCTGACACCGGCATCTTTACCTGACACAGAGGAACAGACCGCCTCACCGTCAGACAAAAAGCTGCTTACCCGCCAGCGCAAGGCAGCCTTGATCCTGATTTCAATCCTGCTGCTGGGAGCCTGGCTTGGTGTACGTTGGTTCCTGAAAAGCCGCACTCATCTTTCAACCGACAATGCCTTTATTGAGGCCCACATCCATCCGGTTACGCCACGGGTGGGCGGCACCGTCACAACAGTTCTGGTACGCGACAACCAGTTTGTAAAAAAGGGTGATCTGTTGGTGATGCTGGATGCCATTGACTACCGGGTAGCTGTTGACAAGGCCGAAGCAGAGTTGGGGATTGCCCGTAACGAAACATCCGGTGACCGGCTGCAGGTGGCTGCATCGCGGGCTGCTGTTCAATCGGCGCGGATACAGCGCGATCAGGCGGAACTGGACCTGAAGCGTGGCACCGCCCTGTTTGGTAAAGAGGTTATCCCCCGCGAACAGCTTGATCGCCTCCAGACGGCACAACAGCTGAGCGAGGCACGCCTCAAACAGGCAGAAGAAAACTTAAAAAAAGATCAAGCGATTGCCGGTATCGCTGGAGAATCCACCAACAAGGCCCGCATTCGCAAGCAACTGGCAATGCTGGAAGAAAACCGCTTAAAGCTTGGATACACACGTATTGCAGCGCCGGTAGACGGCTATATCACTCGCAAAGGTGTTGAAGTGGGGGCAACGGTTCAACCGGGACAGGCATTAATGGCCGTGGTACCACTGGGTAACACCTGGATCACAGCTAACTACAAGGAAAGCCAGTTAACCCATATCAAACCTGGGCAACAGGTGACGTTCCGGGTTGATTCCTATCCGGGGCAAACGTTCAAAGGCACGGTTGACAGTATCATGGCCGGCACCGGAGCGGCCTTTTCATTGCTGCCGCCCGAAAACGCCACAGGGAACTACGTCAAGGTCGTGCAGCGGATTCCTGTCAAAATCAAGATTGATTCCAGCAGTGACCCCCGGCATCTGCTACGGGTGGGTATGAGTGTTGAGCCCACCGTACTGACCGGCCGCACCGTTTCTGACATCCTGAAAGAGCTGTTCTAGTCTGACATGACCACAGCCTCAGAAAAGAATATCAATAAATGGCTGATTACCATCACGGTGATGCTCCCCACAGTCATGGAGATCATCGACACCTCGGTGGCCAACGTGGCCTTGCCACACATGCAGGGCAGCCTGAATGCCGGGACCGATGAGGTAACCTGGGTTCTCACCTCCTACCTGGTCAGTAATGCCGTAGTGTTGCCGATGACCGGCTGGCTCTCCCGCATGTTTGGCCGCAAACGGTTCCTGATGACCTGTATCATCTTGTTTACCCTGGCATCACTGCTCTGCGGTGCAGCTCCCAACCTGGCATCACTGATCTTCTTCCGGGTGGTTCAGGGGGCTGCCGGCGGTGCATTAATTCCGATCAGTCAGGCCATCCTGATGGAAACCTTCCCGCCGCAACAGCAGGGTATGGCCATGGCCATTTTCGGCATTGGTGCCATGTTCGGCCCGATCGTGGGCCCGGCCTTGGGGGGCTGGATCACCGACAATCTCAACTGGCGCTGGATCTTCTATATCAATCTGCCGATCGGTCTGATTGCAACCGTCATGTGCAGTCTGTTTATTTTTGATCCTGAGTATCTGCGACGAAAGTCCAGTGAGGTGCTTCGAATTGACTACTGGGGCCTGTTCCTGTTGACCACCAGCATGGGGGCATTGCAGGTGGTACTTGACAAGGGGCAGCAGGAGGACTGGTTCAATTCTTCTTTCATTCTCACCTTCAGCGTGATTACCGTTGTCTCGCTGCTGGCCTTGATCTGGGTGGAGTTAATCCATCCACACCCGATCGTGAATCTGCGACTGTTTAAGAACATCTCCTTTTCAGCCGGCAACCTGATTATGTTTGTCGTGGGTTTCTGCCTCTACAGCTCAATCATGCTGATCCCGCTGTTTCTGCAGACCCTGGTTGGCTACTCGGCGACTGATGCAGGTTTGGTTATGGCACCGGGCGGTGTGGCGACCCTGTTTACCATGCCGTTTGTAGGTGCCATGCTGGGCAAACGGGATGGACGCAAGATCGTTCTGACAGGACTACTGATCGGAGCAACCGCCATGTTTATCATGCAGGGGCTCAGCCTGGAGGCCTCTTACTGGTCCTTTGTCTGGCCCCGCATCGTTCTGGGAATCGGCCTTGCCATGATCTTCGTACCGCTGACCACGGTCACCCTTTCAGCAATCCCCCGGCAAGAAATGGGCAATGCCACCGGGGTCTTCAACCTGCTGCGCAATATCGGCGGCAGTGTCGGCATCGCTATTGCCGCCACCTTGCTGGCGCGGTTCTCACAGTTTTATCAAACCAGTCTCGTTCCCTCCATCAGCCAGTACAACCCCGTCTTTCAGATGCGGTTCAACACACTCAAGCAGGCCCTAATCGCCAAGGGGATGCAGGCAACCCAGGCCGAGCAGACAGCCATGGGCATGTTCTACGGCATGGTACGCAAACAGGCTGCCGCCCTGGCCTATAACCGGATATTTTTCATCATAGGGCTGGCCTTTCTTGCAATCATTCCACTCCTGCTCTTGCTGAAACGCCCCAGACACCAGTCCGGAGCGATGGAGCTGCATTGACGGCGCTAGCCACGGTGTACCGCAAAAGGTGCCCAGCTCTGAAAGACAGACATAACCTCCAGATGATTGATATTGACATGTTCCGGCTGATCGCTGATCCATTTGATTATCCCGGCAATATCGCCAGCCGTTAACGGTTCAGTGTTTTCATAGACTTTGCCGGCCTTCAGCTGATCTCCTTTAAAGCGAACCGTTGAAAATTCAGTTTCAGCCATACCCGGGGCAATGCAGCTGGCCCGTACACGGCTTCCCAGTAGATCAGCCCTGAGGTTACGGGTAAACTGTTCTACAAAGGCCTTGGTACCGCCATAAACGTTGCCCCCCGGATATGGCCAGGCACCCGCTGTCGAACCAACATTGATGATCTGGCCGCGATTGCGGGCGACCATCCCGGGCAATACAGCGCGGGTGCAGTACATGAGCCCCTTGATATTGGTATCCACCATGGTATCCCAGTCATCCAACGAGGCTTGCTGGGCTGGCTCCAGCCCCAAAGCGAGGCCAGCGTTGTTCACAAGCAGATCAATAGCAGAAAATTCCTCCGGTAAGGCCGACACAAAGGCCTGGACAGCCTCCCGCTCCCGGACATCCAGCACAGCAGCATGCACCGGGGCCCTCCCAGACAACTCATCTCGCAACCTCTCCAATGAATCAAGCCTGCGGGCTACAATGACCAAACGGTTGCCCTGCTCTGCAAAAGCCCGGGCACAGGCGGCTCCAAATCCTGATGACGCACCGGTAACCATAACGATCTTGCCGTTCATTTCCAGCCCCTTTCCTTAAACGAAAACCGGCCCGACGCAAAATGCACCGGGCCGGTCTGTTACAGCAAAAAACAACAAAGATTAGGCAGCGGCAGCCTTTGCCTTGTCGAATCCGGCAGCGTAAGCCTTCTCATTCAGCTCCAGAAATGCCTCAGGCACGCGGGAGAGAACGGCCTTCAAGCCGTTTTCGCGGGAAACAACACCGGTCAGGGCGATCATGGCGCCAAGGGCAACGATATTGGCAACGATTTCACGGCCCACTTCGTTCTTGGCGGTGTTGATGATATTGAAGCCGACTTTCTTGAAGCCGCCCTCTGGCAACTTGGTTACCAGATCGGTGTCATACAGCAGGATACCTGAATCCTTCAGGTCTGCGCTGTACTTATCACAGGCTTCTTGGGTCAGGGCCAGCAGGGCATCAACCTTGGTTGCCTTGGGGTAGTCAACCGGCACATCATCAATGATGACCTCTGACTTGGAAGCACCACCACGAGCCTCAGGGCCATAGCTCTGGGACTGTACTGCCTGCTTGCCTTCGTGGATGGAAGCTGCCTCGGCAAGGATGATCCCCGCAGTGATCAGACCTTGTCCGCCGGCACCGGAAAAACGTAATTCATACCTGGCCATCTATCTTCTCCTTTTTCAGAGTAATAATATCTCTTCAGGAAATGAGTAATTTTCCGTTCTGGCCAAGCTGTCCGAGGAAGTGCGGCGGAGGCGTACCTTACAGTACGTCGAGTACGCACGACCGAGGGACAACGAAGCCAGAGCGGAAAAGAATCATTTCCTATTTGTTGCCGCCTGCACGCTCGATAACCTTAGCGTACTCTTCGCAGTACTCAGGACGCTCAACCTTGTGCAGAACACCGGTCAGCACCTTACCCTGAAGTTGTTCGGCAGTCATCTTCTCGGCAGCCTTCACCGGTACGGCAACTTCCTTCAGGCGGTTCATCATCTCTACAACCGACTTGAACTTGTTACGACGGCCATAGGTGGTGGGGCAGTCATCCAGAATCTCAACCACTGAGAAGCCTTTGTGCTGGATAGCTTCAGCAATCAGCTTGTCGATCTGGTTGGCATGGAAGGCGGTACCACGGGCAACAAAGGTAGCACCAGCGCCAATGGCCAGCTTGGCCACATCGAAACCTGGGTCAGGGTTGCCGTAAGGGGTGGTTGAAGCCTTGTGGCCGGTGGGGGTACAAGGTGAGAACTGGCCACCGGTCATGCCGTAGATGTAGTTGTTCATGATGATGTAGGTCATGTTGATGTTACGACGGCAGGCATGGATGAAGTGGTTACCACCAATGGCAGTACCGTCGCCGTCGCCACCAACCAGGATCACGTTCATTTCAGGCTTGGCCAGCTTAACACCGGTTGCAAAGGCAGCTGCACGGCCGTGAGCGGTGTGCAGGGTGCAGCAATCAATGTAGCCGGGCAGACGGGAAGCGCAACCGATACCGGATACGATGGCAGTCTCTTCCTTCTTCAGGTTGAGGCTGTCCATGGCGCGGATCAGGCCCTTCATGACAATACCGTGGCCGCAACCAGGGCACCAGATATGGGGCAGTTTGCCCGGACGGATAAATTTTTCGTAATCAAAAGCCATGGTTACTTAACCTCCTTCATCTTCTCAAGGATCTGCTCAGGGTTGATCGGCTCGCCGTCAACACGATTGATGCCGAGGATCTGAGCCTTGCCTTGTGCGCAGCGCTCGATCTCAAGGCTGCACATACCCAGGTTCATTTCAGGTACGATGAAGCCTTTAACCTTTTCGGCCAGGGCCTTGATCTGCTTGTCCGGGAACGGCCAGAAGGTCTTGATCCGGAACATACCGGCCTTGATACCCTTCTCACGTGCCTCATTCACCGCATAACGAGCGGAACGGGAGGTTGAGCCATAGGCAACTACACAGATTTCTGCATCTTCAAGTTTAAATTCTTCAAACTCAACGATCTCATCAATATTGGCAGTAACCTTACGGATCTGACGTTCTTCCTCAGCCTGTACATACTCAGCCTTAGTGGTAGGGAAACCATCAGGCAGCTTGTTCAGACCGGTTACGTGGAACTTGTAGCCGGAACCGAAAGCAGCCAGGGGAGGCACATCACCGAACTTAGTGTCGTACGGTTTGTATTCTGAAGGAGGCACGGTCGGAGCAGCACGATCAATTACTTCCAGTTCGCCCGGCTCACGGAATTCAATCCGCTCTCGCATGTGAGCAACGATCTCATCCGGCAGTACGTGTACCGGCATACGGTACTTCTCTGCCAGGTTGAAGGCACGTACGATCATGTCGTAGGTTTCCTGTACAGAGGCAGGCATCAGGGCGATAGTGGCATGGTCACCATGGGTACCCCAACGGGCACACATAACGTCTGACTGTGAGGGGCCGGTCGGCATACCGGTTGAAGGGCCACCACGCATAACGTTGTACACAACACAGGGGATCTCAGCGATACAGCCGTAACCGATCAACTCCTGCTTCAGGGACAGACCGGGGCCTGAAGTGGAGGTCAGGGCTTTTTGACCGGCCAGAGCGCCACCCAACAGGGCGGCCATGGCACCGATCTCGTCTTCCATCTGAATAAACTTACCGCCTACTTTAGGCAGCTCAACGGACAAAACCTCCGAAACTTCTGTGGAGGGGGTAATGGGGTAACCGGCGAAGAACTTGCAACCGGCATACAGAGCGCCGTGGGCAGCTGCCTCGTTACCTTGCAAAAAACCGACTTTTTTTGACACTTTGAAATCCTCCCGTCTTATTATTCGGCGTGAACTTTGATGGCAAAGTCAGGGCAACGCAGTTCGCACTGCATGCACTTGATGCACTTCTCCAGATCCTTGACTGACACAACAAAACCTTTCATTTCAAGAACCTTGGTGGGACAGAACTCCACACAGATGTGGCAGCCCTTACAGTACTTCTCGATAATCTCAATACGTGGCAGCTTCTTTTCTTCAGACATCGGCTCAACTCCTTCTATCCGTATTCGGAGGTGTGAAATAACGGCTCTTTATGCGGCAAGAGAAGGGCAGCCAATAAACCACCCTTCTCTTGCAGGCACGACAGAGCCTGTAAAAGGCAAATTAACCTTTCAGAATGCTGTCAAGGCTGTCAACCAGACCTTTTACTGCTGCAACAGACTTGTCCATCATGGCTTGCTCTGTTGCATCCAGCTTGAACTGCAGAATTTTTTCTACGCCGTTTGCGCCCAGAACAGCAGGTACACCAACATAGTAGCCGTTCACACCGAACTCACCGTTCAGCAGGCAGCAGGTCGGCAGAACGCGCTTCTGGTCTTTCAGTACGGACTCTGCCATAGCGATTGCTGAAGAAGCCGGGGAGTAGAAAGCAGAACCGGTCTTCAGCAGGGCAACAACTTCGCCACCAGCCAGACGGGTACGGTTAACCATTGCTTCCATGACTTCTTTAGCCTTGTCGGCACCGTACTTCTGCTCCAGCAGTTCCATAACAGGAATGCCGTTCACTGCAGCGTAACGCACCAGAGGGACCATGTCGTCGCCGTGGCCGCCCAGAGTCATGGCAGAAACGTCTTTCACAGATACGCCCAGCTCCCAGGCAATGAAGGCCTTGAAACGTGCTGAGTCAAGCACGCCAGCCTGACCGACAACGCGGTTAGCAGGCATGCCGGTGATTTTCTGGCAGAGGGTAACCATGGCATCCAGCGGGTTGGAAATGATGATAACAAAGGCGTTAGAAGCGTACTGCTTGATACCTTCTGCAACAGAGGTCATGATCTTTGAGTTGGTTGCAATCAGGTCATCACGGCTCATACCGGGCTTACGGGGCAGACCGGCAGTTACAATAACCACATCGGAACCTGCGATATCTTTGTAGTCCTGAGTGCCCTGCAGGCAGACGTCAAAACCGTCAACCGGTGATGCCTCAGCGATGTCCAGCATCTTACCCTGGGGCATACCTTCAACGATGTCAAACATAACAACGTCACCCAGTTCACGCAGTGCGCAAAGTTGAGCAAGAACGCCACCAATCTGTCCGCCGCCAATCAATGAAATCTTTTTACGTCCCATTGTTTCTTCCTCCTCGTTTGATATGTGTATCGATTTTACACCAACAACCATTATGCTCTAAATATAAGAGGGGAGCCGGAAAGACCGACTCCCCGAAACAACAGAAGCTTAAATGGCATCAACAATAGCGTTCAATGTTGCACTTGGGCGCATTGCCTTTTCAGTCTTGACCGGGTCTGTGTTATAGTAGCCGCCCAGATCCTGGGGTTTGCCCTGGGCACCGATCAGTTCTGCGTTGATCTTTTCTTCATTTTCCTGAAGCTGCTTGGCTACCTTGGCGAAGCGGGCAGCAAGATCTGCATCCTTGGTCTGAGCTGCCAGGGCTTCGGCCCAGTACATGGCCAGGTAGAAGTGGCTGCCACGGTTATCGATCTGACCAACCTTACGAGCCGGGTTCTTGTTTTGATCCAGGAACTTGGTGTTGGCCTGATCCAGGGTATCAGCCAGCAGCTGAGCCTTCTCGTTCTTGAAGGTTGCTGCCAGGTGCTCAAGGGAGACAGCCAGAGCCAGGAATTCACCCAGTGAATCCCAACGCAGGTAACCTTCCTGAACAAACTGCTGCACGTGCTTGGGAGCAGAACCGCCTGCACCGGTCTCAAACAGACCACCACCAGCCAGCAGAGGTACGATAGAGAGCATCTTGGCGCTGGTACCCAGCTCAAGGATCGGGAACAGGTCGGTCAGATAATCCCGCAGTGCGTTACCGGTAACGGTGATGGTGTCTTTGCCAGCCTTTGCACGCTCACAGGTGAACTGCATTGCCTCAACCGGTGCCATGATCTGGATATCGAGACCATTGGTGTCGTGGTCTTTCAGATATTTTTCCACTTTCAGGATCATCTGGGCATCATGAGCGCGGTTTTTATCCAACCAGAAGATAGCCGGTGCGCCGGTTGCGCGGGCACGACGTACTGCCAGCTTGACCCAGTCCTGAATCGGCAGATCTTTGGCCTGGCAACCACGCCAGATGTCACCGGCTTCAACGTCATGCTGAATCAGCACATTGCCTGCCTCATCAACAACCCGCACGGTACCGTCAGCTGCGATCTTGAAGGTCTTGTCGTGTGAACCGTACTCTTCTGCCTTCTGAGCCATCAGACCAACGTTGGAGGTTGAGCCCATGGTGGTCGGATCAAACTGGCCGTGTTTCTTGCAGAAATCAACACAGACCTGATACCAGCGGGAATAGCAGCGGTCCGGCACTACGCACTTGACATCGTGCAGCTTGCCGTCAGGTCCCCACATACCGCCGGAATCACGGATAACAACCGGCATAGAGGCATCAATAATGATGTCGTTACTGGCGTGGAGGTTGGTGATCCCTTTGTCGGAGTCAACCATGGCCAGAGGCGGCTGCTTCTTGTAGACTTCCTGAATATCAGCTTCGATTTCAGCTTTTTTGTCTGCAGGCAGCTTGGCAATCTTCAGGTACAGATCGCCCATACCAAGATCTGGATTAACGCCCAGTTCCTTGAAGGTTGCTGCGTGCTTCTCAAAGACATCCTTGTAGTAAACCTCAACAAAATGACCGAACATGATCGGGTCAGAGATCTTCATCATGGTGGCTTTCAGGTGAACTGAGAACAGCACCCCTTTGGCCTTGGCGTCATCAATCTGCTCCTGAATGAACTTGCGCAGTGCCTTGGCGCTCATGAAGGTACCGTCAAGGATCTCACCAGCCTGCAGTGCCAGCTTCTCTTTCAACACGGTGACGTTACCGGCCTTGTCAATAAACTCAATCTTGACATTGCCAGCCTTCTCCATGGTTACTGCTTTTTCATTTGCATAAAAGTCTGAAGACTCCATCCAAGATACATGGGTTTTTGAATCCGGTGCCCATGCGCCCATCTTGTGGGGATGCTTCTTGGCATACTCTTTAACGGCCTTTGCCGAACGACGGTCGGAGTTACCCTCACGCAGCACGGGGTTAACAGCAGAGCCAAGGCATTTTGCATAACGAGCGTGCAGCTCTTTTTCTGCATCGGTTTTCGGCTCTTCAGGATAATCAGGCAGCTTATAACCCTGCTCCTGCAGCTCCTTAATGGCTGCCTTCAACTGAGGAATGGAGGCACTGACGTTAGGCAGCTTGATAATATTGGCCTCAGGCTTCTGGGTCAGCTCACCCAGCTCAGCCAGATAGTCAGGCATTCTCTGCTCAGGGGTCAGATAGTCAGGGAAGTTTGCGATAATGCGGCCTGCAACAGAGATGTCGCGGGTTTCAACAACAACGCCAGCTGCCTTGGTGAATGCATTAACGATAGGAAGCAGCGAGTAGGTTGCCAGTGCAGGTGCTTCATCAATCTTTGACCAGATAATCTTTGCTGATTCAGTTGCCATGTTCTCTCCTTGTGTTTTGGTATATATAAAATTTAATATACTGATTGCAACTAGTTACAATCAGTATAGACAACGTCAGCATTAAATCGTGTATACAGTATGCAAAAGGCCTCGGACTGTCAAGGAAAAATCTTTTCAATGCTGTATGTTTAACGAAACTTGTTGCCGGAGCGGCAAAGGTTTAATGCGGCTAAAAACAGGGGGGGTTACTGACCACGGCGGTGAGCTTGTCGACGTGCCTCCAGGGCCTCGTCCCTACTAAAATTTCGAGGTACTTTTAAAACCTGCCCGGGCCAGAGTTGATAGGGGTCCCGGATCTGATCCCGGTTGGCTCGGTAAATCAATGGCCAAAGCGCTGAATCATTATAGAGTTCTGGCCGGGCGGCAATCTGGGGCAGGGTTTCACCACGCTTCACTGTGTATGAGGTCAGTTGCGTGACATGGTTAGCCACCTCACCTGCGGCGGTATCACCGTCTTTCTTGCGTTGCAAGGCGTTCTGTGCCTCGGCCAGTTCCTGCTCCCTCTTGCGTTCTGCCTCCAGCCTTGCCCGTTCCTCTTCTTCACGAACAGACTGCTCTTCAATCAACTTAAGACGAGCTTCCTCTTTCAGCCTCTCTTTATACTGTCGGAGCTCCTGTTTCAGAAGCACTCCTTTTTGATACGCCAGCTTAAACTGCTCGTCAGCCAGCTCCGCCTCATCTTCCTCAGTCAGCAGGAGCTCACCGAACAGAAAAGTTTTGCTGATGCTCGTGTAATCATCAGGATAAGCATCAGAAGCATTTTCGTCCTGCAATTGCAGCAACGTCAACTGCGCCTTCATACGCCAAATCGGGTCATGACCACCACAGCCAGCCACTGTCATAAGCACCAGAGTCAGCAGTATGAGGCGCAAAAGAGTCTTCATTACATTTATGCTGCCGATGTGCCGGCAGGTGTTGCCAAGCGGATTCCCAGCTCGCGCAGCTGCTTGGTATCGACTGCCGAAGGGGCTTCAGACATCAAACAAGTCCCCTTCTGGGTTTTGGGGAATGCAATAACGTCACGGATTGAGTCAGAACCGGTCAGCAGCATGATCAAGCGGTCCATGCCAAAGGCAATGCCGCCGTGGGGCGGTGTACCATATTCCAATGCATCCAGCAGGAAGCCAAACTTGGCACGCTTATCTTCTTCTGAATGCCCCAACATCTTGAACATCAGCGACTGCACATGTTCCTGGTGGATACGGATTGAGCCGCCACCAATCTCGTTGCCGTTCAACACCAGGTCATAGGCCTTGGCACGGCAGCGGCCGGGGTCAGACTCAACATAGTCGACATCCTCATCCATCGGTGCAGTAAAGGGGTGATGCACAGCACACCAGCGCTTGTCATCCTCATCCCACTCAAACAGCGGGAAGTCGGTAATCCAGACAAAACGAAACACATTAGGATCAGTCAGCTTAAGCAGCGATGCCAGTTGATTGCGCAGCTTTCCCAGCGAGTCATTCACCACCTTGGGCTTATCTGCCACAAACAGCAAGAGGTCACCCTCTTCTGCCCCAAAGGCACCGTTCATGGCCGCAATCTCAGCTTCAGTAAAGAACTTGGTGATTGGTGACTGCCAGCCCTCAGCAGTTACCTTTACATAGGCCAGACCCTTGGCACCATAAATAGAGACAAAACTGGTCAGATCTTCAATATCTTTACGCGAGAAGGTTGCACAGCCCTTGGCGTTAATGCCTTTGATGATGCCGCCATTAGCAGCCACTTCGTTAAAGACCTTGAAACCGGATCCCTTGACAATATCAGTCAGCTCCACCAGCTCCAGGCCAAAACGCAGGTCAGGGTTATCCACGCCAAAACGGCGGATCGCCTCCTGATAGGTCATCCGCTCTACCGGCAACTGGACCTCAACGCCTTTGGCCTCTTTGAATACCCGTGCTATCAACCCCTCCATGACGGTAATGATGTCCTCACGATCAATGAACGACATCTCACAATCAATCTGAGTAAACTCGGGCTGACGATCGGCCCTCAGGTCTTCATCACGGAAGCAGCGTACGATCTGAAAGTAACGGTCAAAACCTGAGATCATCAGAATCTGCTTGAAGATCTGCGGAGACTGCGGCAGAGCATAAAACTGTCCCTGGTTGATCCGGGACGGCACCAGGAAATCACGGGCTCCCTCAGGGGTTGACTTGGTCAGAAACGGCGTCTCAAGCTCCAAAAAGCCGTTGTCAGTCAGGTACTGGCGGGTAACCTGTGCCACCTGATGGCGAAGAATCAGGTTCTGTGCAAGTTGAGGACGACGCATATCCAGATAGCGGTACTTTAAGCGGATATTCTCGTTCACCTCACTATGTTCATCCAGCATGAACGGCAGTGCCTTGGAACGATTCAGCAACTTGCATTCAGCCACCTGAATCTCCACCTCACCGGTCTTCATATTGGGGTTAACTGTACCTTCCGGACGGGGAATAACCTTGCCTTTGATAGCCAGTACATACTCGCTGCGCACGCCTTCAGCCACCTGGTGGGCAGACGCATTAACCTCCGGGTCAAACACAACCTGTGCAATTCCCTCTCTGTCACGCAGGTCTATAAAGATCAGGCCACCATGGTCACGACGGCGCAGTGCCCATCCCATCAATACCACTTCACGGCCAATATCCTGAGCGGTCAGGCAACCGCAGTAGTCAGAACGTTTCCAGTTTCCCAATGTATCCATATGCTGATCCTCCAGTTAGTTAGTCGATCAACCGCCCGATATTACGCCAGCGGATATTAAACTTGTACCATGGTCCTTCAATAGACCAGTATTTGATGAATGCCAGACCTTTCAGTTGATCGCGGCGGACGAACTTCCAGAAACGGCTGTCATAGGAGCGATCCCGGTTGTCCCCCATCACAAAATAGGAATTTTCAGGCACTACAATCGGCCCGAAGGTATCCCGCGGATTCTGTTCTTTGGGTATTATCTCCGATTCTTTATGTACTTCATGGGGATTCTCATACAGCTTGCCATTGACATAGACCTTCTTGTCTTTACCTTCAACCACATCTCCGGGAACACCAATCACCCGTTTGATGAAGTCCTTACGCGGATCCTCCGGATACTCAAAAACCACGACATCACCACGTTTGGGGTCGCGCAACTTAAGTATCTGGATATCTGTAAAGGGAAGCTTGGTGCCGTAGATAAACTTGCTGACCAGCAGGTGATCCCCGATCAGCAGTGTATCCTCCATGGAACCGGAAGGAATCTTAAAGGCCTGCACCACGTAGGTCCGGATAACAAGTGCCAGAAGCACAGCAATGATAATCGATTCAGTATACTCGCGCCAGAGACTCTTCTTGTGAATCTCTTCAGTCTGCTGCTGTTCGTTCAGATCCGCCATGAATGTCCCTTCCTATTTGTCGTCAACCTTGAGGATTGCCAGGAATGCCTCCTGGGGCAGTTCAACGTTGCCAACGTTCTTCATCCGCTTCTTGCCTTCCTTCTGTTTTTCCAACAATTTGCGCTTCCGGGTGATATCACCGCCATAGCACTTGGCCAACACGTCCTTACGCATGGCTTTAACCGTCTCGCGGGCAATAATCTTGCTGCCAATGGCAGCCTGGATGGCTACCTCAAACATCTGGCGCGAAATCAGCTCCTTCATCTTAGAGACCAGATCCCGGCCACGGAAATATGCCTTGTCACGGTGCAGGATCAGCGACAGCGCATCAACAACCTCTCCGTTGATCAAGACATTCATCCTGACCAGATCACTGCGCCGGTACTCCAGATGTTCATAATCCAGTGAAGCGTAACCCTTCGTAATCGATTTAAGCCGGTCGTAGAAATCAAGCACAATTTCATTCAATGGCAGTTCATAGATAATCATGACCCGCGTTGGGGTCAGATACTTGATCTCCCGCTGGACGCCACGCTTGTCCTCACAAAGCGCCAGTACACCACCGACATAATCATTGGGCACGTGGATGTGGGCCAGAATGAACGGCTCTTCAAGATATTCAGTACTTTGCAGTTCAGGCATCTGATTGGCACTCTGGATAGAGTACACGTCGCCGTTCATTTTGTGTACCCGATAGACAACTGTCGGCGCCGTGGTGATCAGATCAAGACCGAACTCGCGCTCCAGCCGTTCCTGAATAATCTCCATATGCAGCAGACCCAGAAAGCCACAGCGAAAACCGAAGCCCAGGGCAACCGATGTCTCCGGCTCAAAAGAAAACGAGGAATCATTCAGCTTCAACTTCGCAAGCGCATCTCGCAGCTGCTCGTACTGGGCGGTATCAATGGGATAGAGGCCAGAGAAGACCATCGGCTTAACCTCTTTGAACCCACCCAGCATCTCAGCGCACTGCCGATGCAACAGCGTAACCGTATCACCGACCTTGGCATCTGCCACATCCTTGATACCGGCGATCACAAACCCGACTTCACCTGCTGCCAATTGCGGCACTTCAACCATCACCGGCGAGAACACACCAACCTTAAGCGCCTCATAGGCCTTGTTGGTTGACATGAGCTGAATCTTGTCTCCCTTTTTCAGGGTGCCTTCAAACAGACGTACCAGAATAATAACACCTTGATACTGGTCATACCATGAGTCAAAAAGCAGTGCCTTAAGCGGAGCAGCAGCATCACCCTGCGGAGCCGGGATCTTCTTAACGATCTCCTCAAGAATCTCGCGGGTACCGATCCCTTCTTTGGCAGAGGCCAGCACTGCATCATGGGCATCAATTCCGATAATCTCTTCTATCTCGTGCTTGACCCGATCCGGCTCAGCTGCCGGCAGATCGATTTTGTTCAGTACAGGGAACACTTCCAGGTCATTGTCCAAAGCGAGGTACACGTTAGCCAGCGTCTGCGCTTCAACCCCTTGCGAGGCATCAACCACCAGCAACCCACCTTCGCAGGCTGCCAATGAACGGGACACCTCATAGGTAAAGTCCACATGCCCGGGTGTATCGATCAGATTAAGAACATAGGTAGCTCCATCATCAGCCGTGTAGTTCAGACGTACGGTCTGGGCCTTGATGGTAATGCCACGCTCACGCTCCAGATCCATCTTATCCAGGAACTGGCTTTGCATCTCACGTGCAGTCAGTGCACCGGTGTATTCCAACAGGCGATCTGCCAGTGTGGACTTGCCGTGATCTATATGGGCGATAATTGAAAAATTACGAATCTTACTGATATCCATGAACTCTCACTGACTTTTGATGAACGGATAGAATTAGGAAGAATAATGAACAACTGCTGGAATGTAAAGCAGAAAAGGCCCCTTCCACAAGAGAAGGAGCCTTATAATTTAGTTGGTGCCGAAGACGAGACTCGAACTCGTACAGGCTGTCGCCCGCCACCCCCTCAAGATGGTGTGTCTACCAATTCCACCACTTCGGCACAAGAGTTGCGATATTTAGCAGATTAGCCAAAACAAAGCAACCAAAATTCTACTTAACCGGGGAAACCGGAGCAGTCGGCGCAGCAGGCATTGGCTTCACAGGCGAAACGGGAGCGGGCTTCTGGGACTGCTTTCCAGACATGATTGAAGATGCGGGCATATGGCCGGAAAGATACGCCAACGTCAGGGAAGTCAGCATAAAAATAATAGCAGCAGCGGTAGTGAGCTTGGTCATGAAGTTCCCTCCACCACCCGCGCCAAACACCGACTGACTGCCCCCACTTCCGAAAGAAGCACCCATTTCAGCGCCCTTACCGGACTGAAGCAGCACAACGCCAATTATAAACAAACTGATAAGCACATGCAGGATTGCAATGAGGGTCGTCATAATAGTTTACTCATCCTCTCAAAAATGAAGCTTATTTCATATCACAGCGTCTACTCGGATGTAAAGCATGAAATCAGCTCTTAAATCGAACAATTCCTGCAAATGATTCAGCTTTAAGGCTTGCTCCACCAACCAGTGCACCATCAATATCTGGTTGCGACATCAAACCTTTGATGTTCTCCGGCTTTACACTCCCACCGTAGAGAATACGCACTGTGTCAGCCTCTGACGGACCATAGATCTGAGCGAGCAGCGCCCGGATAAAGGCATGTACCTCCTGTGCCTGAGCATCACTGGCAGTTTTACCGGTGCCAATCGCCCAGACCGGCTCATAGGCAATAACAATTTGCGGCAGCTCAGCTAAAGGGATATCAGCCAGCCCTCCACGGAGTTGAGCCTCAATCACCTTGAAGGTATCGTTTGATTCACGCTGAGTAAGACTCTCGCCAACACACAACAGCACTGTCAGTCCAGTTCTTATAGCGGCTTTTGTTTTGCGATTGACGGTGTCATCCGTTTCGCCAAAATACTGCCGGCGTTCAGAATGGCCAATGATGACGTGGCTGCAGCCAGCATCCTTCAGCAGCCTTGGCGAAACCTCACCGGTGAAAGCCCCTTCATCTTCCCAGTAACAATCCTGTGCCGCCACCTTGACAGAGGTTTTTCCAGCAGCCCTTGCAACAGTACTGATCGCAGTGAACACCGGTGCAATAACGATCTCAACGTCCTTGACATCGCTAACCAGGGGCACCAGTTCATCAATCAGAGCCGTTGCTTCAGCCAGCGTCTTAAACAGCTTCCAGTTTCCAGCAATAAGCGGTGTACGCATGGCGCCCCCTATTTTTTCACATCAAGGGCTTTCACCCCTGGCAGGATCTTGCCTTCAAGTAGTTCAAGAAATGCCCCGCCACCGGTGGAAATATAACTGACTTTGGCAGCAACTCCCGCCTTGTTGACTGCGGCATCAGTATCCCCACCACCGATCACCGTTGTGGCATAGCAGTTGCCAACTGCCTCAGCAACAGCAAAGGTGCCGCGACAGAAGGCGTCCATCTCGAAGACCCCCATTGGGCCGTTCCAAATAACGGTCTTGGCATCACGCAAGGTTTCGGCAAACAACGTGGCTGATGCCGGGCCAATATCCAAAGCCATCCAACCCTCAGGGATTTCTTGAACTGTGGTGACAAAGTTGGTTGCATTAGCCTCAAAGGCATTGGCGACCACGCAATCAACCGGCAGATAGAAAGTAACTCCCTTCTTTTTCGCTTTATCCATGATCTTTTTGGCGGTTGGAATGAGTTCATCTTCAACCAGGGATTTACCAACACCGTACCCCATGGCTTTTAGAAAGGTAAAAGCCATGCCACCACCGATTACAATCTTGTCAACCTTGTTAACCAGTGTTTCAAGCACCTCCAGCTTGCCGGAGACCTTAGCCCCTCCAAGAATGGCAACCAATGGACGTACCGGATTACTCATTGCCTTATCAAAGAAGGTCATTTCGTTTTTCATCAGAAAGCCTGCTGCAATGGTAGGCACCAGCTTGGTGATCGCCTCAACCGAAGCGTGCGCCCGATGGGAAACAGCAAAGGCATCGTTAACATAGATTTCACAGCCATTAACCAATTGCTGGGCAAACTCAGGGTCATTCTTCTCTTCACCCGGGTAAAAACGGACATTCTCCAGCATCACCACATCACCGGGCTTCATGGAATCAATCACTTTAGAAACTTCGGGGCCAAAACAGTCCGGGGCCTGCACAACCTTTTTACCCAACAGCTGGGAAAGCCGTTTGGCTGCCGGAGCCATGGTATATTTGGACTTTTTTTCCCCTTTGGGACGACCCAGGTGAGAAGCGAGTACGACTTTCGCCCCCTGCTCAACCGCATATTTTATGGTAGGGACAGCAGCTGCAATACGAGTATCCTCGGTTATGTTGCCCTTCTCATCCTGAGGCACGTTAAAATCGACCCGAATAAACACCTTTTTCCCCTTCAGGTCCTTCAATTGATCAATGTAACGAATCGGCATGAGCTCCTCCTGCTATAAATTGGCATCTGACAAAAAAAAGAGGGGGACTAGAGCTCCCCCTCCGACAATGTATAATCAAACAGCTACTTTTTGCTATCAATCAGTCTCATAAGGTCAACCACGCGATTGGAAAAACCGCATTCATTATCATACCAGGAAAGTACCTTGACCAGATTCCCATCCTGTACCTTAGTACAAGAGGCATCTATAATCGAAGAAAGCTGATTGCCATTATAATCAATAGAGACAAGGGGAGCCTCTTCGTATCCAAGCACACCTTTCAGGGCACCTTTTGAGGCTTTCTTCAGCGCGGCGTTAACCTTGGCAGCATCGGTCTTTTTCTTCAGGGTAACCACCAAGTCAACGACTGAAACATTCGGGGTCGGCACACGGATAGCCATACCATCCAGCTTCCCCTTCAGCTCTGGAAGCACCAGCGAGACAGCCTTTGCAGCACCGGTTGTGGTTGGGATCATTGACATGGCAGCAGCACGGGCTCGGCGTAGATCCTTGTGGGGAAGGTCCAGAATATTCTGGTCATTGGTATACGAGTGAACCGTAGTGACCAGACCTTTTTCAATTCCGAAGGTTTCATGCAACACCTTGGCGACCGGAGCCAGACAGTTAGTGGTACAGGAGGCATTTGAAATGATGTTATGTTTCTTAGGATCATACAGGTGCTGGTTAACCCCCATCACAATAGTAATATCTTCATTGGTAGCAGGGGCCGAGATAATCACCTTCTTTGCACCAGCTTTAAGATGCAGTTCGGCCTTTGAACGGTCAGTAAAGATACCAGTACACTCTAGGACGATATCAACCTTCTCTTTTTTCCAAGGCAGTTCTTCCGGATTTTTAACGGCAAAGATCTTAATTGCCTTGCCGTTAATAATCAGCTGATCGTCCTTTGCTTCCACCTTGCCGGGAAACACACCATGCACAGAATCATACTTAAAGAGATGCGCCAAGGTTGCAGCAGAAGTCAGGTCATTGATAGCTACAAATTCAATATTCTTATCCTTGCAAGCCGCTCTGAGAACCATCCTGCCAATACGTCCAAAACCGTTAATTGCAACGCGCAAAGCCATACCTGTTCCTCCTCATGTAATATGATAACCGATGCATTGCTGAATCCAAATCAGAGACCAGCTGTCAACCGAACTAATAATAATGCATAATCCCGAATCGTCAACCGTAAAACTAATGCCTTTTACTGTTCATTTTTTTTCATACGACACTTGACCCGACCAAAGTCCGTGATACGATATAAATGATTTTGATGTAATTTTATCAGCCAAGAATCTACAATCACGAAAGGAGACATTACCACCATGGCAACCAACAAATCAGCAAAAAAGGCAGCAGTAAAGGCTCCAGCAAAAGCGACTCCTCCCAAACCTGCCACAAAGGCCCCCCGCAAGAAGGCAACACCACTCGTATCGGATCTATCGGGGGAACAGCTGGTTGTTGAAAATCTTTCAACACTTTCCTGCCTTGTCGGTACTCTGAGTGAAACACTCGATATACTGGTTCAAAAAGTCGAGAATATGGCATATCATTTGATTGCAACAGAAGAGGTTCTCGCTGAAGTAGTGACCTCTACCGGTCTTGATTTGGCGCGAGTTAATGCGAGGATCAGGGCTAAAATTGCCAGCGGCACTGACAGTCAGGGAGACCCGACAAAATCGATTGATATTGCAGCGAACATTGCATCACCACTAGCCAAATTTAAAAAATAGTATTTTAGCTCATCATAGAATGTGGTAATGCAAAGGGCAGGGAGTTTATACCTGCCCTTTGCCTATGAAAGGACATCAATAAGCATGTATCCAGCAGCTGTCATATTTGATTTTGATGGAGTCATCGTGGACACGGAACCAATTCACTACCAGGCGTTTCAGACAATTCTGGAACCGCAGGGTATGGGATACAGTTGGCAGGAATATATTGATAAATACATGGGTTTTGATGATAGAGATGCCTTCAGGGAGGCGTTTCACACAGCAGGTAAAGAAGTAAGCCAAGATGTTTTACAACTACTCATTAATCGAAAAGCAACTATTTTTGAAGAAGTTGTAACGCAAGGCGTCACCCCCTACCCAGGAGTCATTGAGCTTATTCAAGAACTGTCAGATCAGGGAATACCGCTTGCAATTAGCAGCGGGGCACTTCGAAGCGATATCATACCGATACTAGAACAGTTAAAAATCAAAAAATTTTTCACTCATATTGTTACAGCTGATGATGTGCCACAAAGCAAACCTGATCCAGCTAGCTACATAGGCGCACGGGATAAATTGCTCTACAGTTATCCCCATCAGCTTGATTCCAACAGTGTTATCTATGCAATAGAAGACACACCCGCAGGAATTCAGTCTGCCAAAGGTGCCGGGCTGAAAGTCGTTGCTGTTTCTAATAGTTATCCTGCATCAAAGCTACAGCAGGCAGATTCAATTGTGCACTCACTCTCCCAACTTTCTCAGGGTAACTGGATGTAGTTACAAACTACTCCAGTATGCTTGGGTGAGGGCTGACTCCTTGGCCCAAAAGTTCATTAACGCAAACGCCCCGCGACTCATGTGAGTGCGGGGCGTTTGTTAATTAATTCTGGCGGCGACCTACTTTCCCACACAGCTACCCGTGCAGTATCATCGGCCCAGAGGGGCTTAACTTCCGTGTTCGGGATGGGAACGGGTGTGGCCCCCTCGGCATAGCCACCAGAAACCGGTTGCATTCAGCTAGTAAGCTGTTTGCTAATTGATTTCCAATTGCATTTGAGGGATTGTAGTTAGTTTAGATTCGGAGTTGATTGTTTTATAGGTTGGGGGGTGGGAAAGCCACCCCCCTTCCATTTATTTTTTTATGGTCAAGCCTCACGGCCGATTAGTACTAGTAAGCTGAACGCATTACTGCGCTTACACACCTAGCCTATCAACGTTGTGGTCTACAACGGGCCTTCAGGGGTTGTTACACCCAGGGATACCTAATCTTGAAGGAGGCTTCCCGCTTAGATGCTTTCAGCGGTTATCCTTTCCGTA